>ERZ1292625.231-Hain-H41-01um-R1-231-length-96786-cov-21_pt1 | contig 96786 bp, 104 predicted proteins | sample MGYA00564400_ERZ1292625 | MGnify/ENA primary metagenome ERZ1292625 (study PRJEB36523, sample SAMEA6512639) | groundwater metagenome | collected 2019-01-08 | study: AquaDiva: Metagenomics assemblies of 32 groundwater samples
ACATGCTGGAAGCCTCGGACTAAAGTCCGGAGTTTTCCTCTCGGAATAGAAGAAATGGATCGTGCGTGTCGCGCACGTAGTCGGGATTGAGAAATTTTTCAGCTTCTTCGGTAGTCGTTATGCCACGCGCCGCGAGCAATTCTTGCAAAAGTGGAGGGTGTTGACTCAAACGCTCACTCACAAGTGGATTTTCGTGCGCCACATACTCACGAATGAGAAATCTTTCCATCGGAGCATTATATCAGGGTTGGATATGGGTTTTTTTGAAAAGAAAAACCCCGAGCGTGATGCGCAGGGCTTCGATTGTTAAACGTCAATCGAGAACGTTTCTGGTTATTCGTTGTCCCAGTAGTCACTCCACTCGTTGTCCATATCACGGTCATGAGCTTCGCTCAGAGCTTGCTGACGGTCTCTGTGCTTCTCTTCCTGCTCCTCTTTTCGAAGCTCCCTACTCCTCTCATTTTCGAAGTAGCGACCGTAGTCGAATCGATCCATCTTGTAGATGGTCAAGACATCTCCCGAGTTGCCACTCCCGTCCTGCACGCAACGAACGATGAAGTCTGGCCTCAGACCCAGCTTACAGAGCTGAACTCCGTTTCGCTCGGCCTGCCATGTTTCATCAACTGCGTAACGATCACTTTCGAAGGGAGAGTCCGAACGGGTGTAGACCCCAGCGGTCTTCAGCCCCACCACGTTCCCACCAATAACGGCGAAGAACTTTGTGTAGGAATCGAACGGACCGCTTCCTCCCATTGTATACTGGGTCTCTTGCCCAGTTTCCTCCAGGAGGCCTGGACTGCCACGCTCTACCCGAATCTTGCAGACATGGTTAAAACCAGGAAGCTTCGACAGGAAACTGAACTCACGGACGAACGACGCTTTGTGATTGAATTCCATTACTTTTCTCCTTGCCTCATCCCGAGGCAAAAATACTTGTGTCGAATTTCCAAGTTCCCCTTGGCCCGTCGACACAGACGGGAAATTCTACCTAACACAGGCAGAGAGATAGGTCCTTTTAGGAGGAGCTATTTCACTGCCCATGTTGCTTATAGAGAATTTCAAAGGACTATTACCTCTATATACTACCATATTTAGTATACACTTGTCAAGGAGAAAATCGCGCAAAAATCGGGGTCAAATATCGATAAACTGGACAGCTTCCCTCCACACATAATCTACATCGATATTTTGCTTATATAGTTCTAAAATTTTTTCTCGTAATTTTTGATGTTGAGGGTAGCCACTATCTTCCATTCCTTCTGGCAATAGATGTTTGCATTCAACATTTAATAAAACCGTTAAGGCCTCTTTAACGTCATTGTATTTTTTTGCTCCAAGTCTTTCCTCCTCAGAAACGCCAAATTTATACCATGTATAAAAATGCCACAGTTCGTGCATTATGGTACCAATCTGCGAATGCTGACTGATTGAAACAAAAAACCAGTTTTCCTCTATGCTATACGGACATCGATTATTTACCGTCAGGTATACAGTGATTTCTTTTTCCAAAGATATACCAAAAATTCTTTCTGCAACCTTCTCAAACTCACTCGAAATGGAGTCGAACTTTCTCTGACAATCTTGAAGATATTGAGGAATATTATAGTTATGTTTTTCTAAATATTGGTCGATAAATACTGAGGCTGATTTTTCGTCAGGATTATCTCCGTAAGCAGAAACGAGTTCCGAATATACTTTGGTTGGTTGCGAAGAATTATTTGAGCTTTTCCCTTTATTTAACAAACACCAAGCATCTTTTTCTTTGTTGTATTCAAATTTTAGTTTCACCTGAACATTATATATAACTTCTGAACTTTCTCCTTGAGACTTATTATCCAAAAGAAAAACCGCCCCAACATGGAGATGGTTCTCCTTGTCGAAGCGGCTCAGCGCGTCGTACCACACGGTGTTCAGTAATCATCAAGAGCTCTGACCACATTGCCCCACCCACCATTGGCATCTTCATCTGGGATGTAACGCGATTGATGAATGCGAGAAGGACCGCCTCGAGCAAGTTCCCTCTTGTACTCAACACAATCAGGGCAATCTTTTTGCCTGTGTTCGTCCGTATGAAGATGGAGGACAACCTTATGCTCCTGAAGATTGAGCTCCTCCACCACCCTTTCCCTCTGGCTATTGGGTGTCGCATCAGGTACAGGCACTTTCTTGAACTCGTGTCCTTTCGTATTAGAGTAAAGGGTCCGACAGCGAGGACATGTGTGAATGTGAACGGTGGCCATGTTCGATTCCCAGTTTTGGTAAAGAAAAACCCCAAGCAGATACCCGGGGTTCTGTTCCATTTTGAAACGCTTAGGATTGCGTTTAGCTGTTGCGAATTTCCTGACCAGACGGGTCAAGTCGTCCCCAGTACCAAAAACTAGGGAAGCCGGAGCGGCCACTCACTTGGCAACCTAGCTTATAGAACGGCTTCCTCGCATTCTTCGTGAAGAAGTGGACGCTCAAGCCACGCCATCGGCATGAGAAGACAAACTCCAGACGTGTGGTCTGCTGGGCGACTGCGTAGAAATCTGTCGCTCGATGGATGGGAATGACTCCACCCCTACCATCAGAACCCTTGATGCAATTTTCCAACTGATAAGCAAGAGCGCCCACACAACTCTGATCCAATTCAGCGCCGTATATGTTGGCCACGGAGATGTCTTGAACGAGTTGCGTGAGCCGATCTCGAATTCGACAAGTGGTCTTGCAGGCTTCGAGATCACGACCAGGAGACTTAAGAGACGAGTCAAAGAACGATGTTGCCTTACGAAGCATGTGATTTTCCTTTAGGGTTGGCTCACTTAGGGCCGTTTTGGTCTATATCCGGACCATGTCGGTTGTAGGTAAATCCTACGCCACTTATCCGACAACACTATATACGATATAGCAATATTTGTGTTAAATTAGTAACAATATAGTGTCTTAAAATGGCCTTAAATATGATGTTTATAGATATATGGGTAAATCTGTGCGTAAAAATTGACAAATATCTAGCAATTTGATAGAGTTTGCCTATGTTAAATAACGCTAATTTACCCACCTCTTTGGAGAAAGCAGGTCTCTCAGAGAAAGAGGCTCTGGTTTATTCGTCCCTGATAGCCTTAGGAGGAGCATTCCCTTCCCAGATTGCTGAGCATTCCAAGCTTAATAGGACGACGGTTTATAAAATCCTAGTGGGATTGTCTATCAAAGGCTTAGTTAATGAAATTAAGAAAAGAAATAAAATTTTCTACCAGGTTGATAAACCCGAAAAACTTTTGCGTTATATGAAAAGCCAAGTAGCGCTCGCTCATGATCGAGTTGAAAAAGTTGAGCAACTTCTCCCCGACTTTGAAGCACTCTACGCCAGCCTTACGAATAAACCCAAGATCCTCTATTTCGAAGGTATCGATGGTGTTATGTCTATATATGAAGACATGATCACAAACCAAAAGAAGTACGAGATGTTGGCCTTCTCCAACGCCTCAGAATTTGCTAATGTTTTTCCCGAAAAGTTTTTCGAGAAATTTCGTCGCTCTAAAGAACAAATTGGGATAACTACCCGCGGTATTATTCCCGATACAGATAAAGATAGAGAATATGTTCCCCACTATTTCGCAGGATACAAAAAAGAAATTGTTCCTAAAATAAAATTTGTTCCATCAAAAGAGTTTTCATTCAAAGGAGAAATCACAATTTATGGAAACAACAAAGTCTCTATTGTAAATCTAAATAAAGAATATCTTACTGGCCTTATTATTGAAGACGAAACGATTCACAATATGATGCGAATGATATTTGAATTATCTTGGAAAGGGGCGGATCTGTTGCTGTGATATTATCTAGAAATATGGAAACCTGCATCTTCTGCAAAATCGTTCGCGGTGAATTGCCGTCGCATAAAGTGTATGAGGATGAAAATTTTTTGGCCTTTTTAGACTTGAATCCCCGCGCGCCTGGTCACACACTTGTTATTCCTAAAGCGCACGAACGTTGGGTGTGGGACGTTGTGCCTTTTGATACCTACTTTGAAATTGCCCGGAAAATTGCTAAGGCACAACAAAAAGCTTTTGGTGTGGAAGGAGTTTGGTCGCGCGTGACGGGCGAAGATGTCGCTCACGCGCACATTTGGATTTTCCCCGACCCGCGAAGTGCTCTAGGTGACGCAAAAGATTTTGCGGCTAATGCGGAGAAAATTCGGGCGAACCTTTAAGCACTTCAATTCCCGGCAAAGTTTCGTTTACTAAAAAGTCGAGCGTTGCGCCGCCACCGGTGGAAAGGAAAGAGAATTTGTTTTCGAGGCCGAGATTCCTGATAGAAGCCACGGTATCACCGCCGCCTATTATCGAGCGCGCGCTGGCGCTTTCTGCGCCGGCATCCCCCGCGCCGGCATTGCCGCTTACTGCCGCTATTATTTTCGCTAAGCCAAGCGTGCCTTCAGTAAAACCGATTTCATAATTGCCGAGCGGACCGTTCCAAAGAATAAATTTTGCCGCCGCAACTTCTTTCACAAGCATTTCAAGTGTCTCTGGACCAGCGTCCCAGATACGATCGCCTGCCTGGACATCGCCCGCAGAAACCGTCTCTCGCTGGCCGTCTCTCTCCACCACCACGTCTGTAGGCAGAATCACTTTGCCGTTTGCAATCTCAGCGACGATTGCCGAGAGATCGAAGCTGCCGTCGGAAACTACAGACTTGCCTACTTGCATGCCTTTGGCTTTGAAGCAGTCGTTGGCCAATGCGCCGCCGATAAAAACTTTGTCGGCAATTTTCAAAAATTTTTCGATGAGCGGCAATTTTGTGTCAAATTTTGCGCCGCCGAGAATAAATAAAAATGGATGAGAAGGATTGAGCGCAGTGCTAAGCTCAGCGACTTCTTTTTCAAAACGCATACCGGCAAAACCTGGAATAATTTTTGGCACACCCACAATAGACGCGTGGGCGCGATGCGAAACTGGAAAAGCGTCGTTTACATAAATGTCGGCTATCGAGGCGAGAAGTCGGGCAAATTCTGAATCGTTATTTTTCTCACCTGGATACGCACGCAAGTTTTCAAGCAATAAAAATTCGCCATCCTCAAGTGCTTTCGCCGCCGCACTTGCCTCTTCACTCATACAATCGGCGACAAATTTCATATCGAAGCCAAATTTTTCCACAAACACGCGGTGTACCGGCAAAAGTGTCTCGCCGCCTTTGCCTTCTATATGACTCACCACAATCGTCCGCGCGCCCGCATCGCGTAGAAAATTGAGCGTGTCGAGCGCCGCTTGCAGACGAAAATCATCATTCACAACATGACTGCCCGAAACCGGATCCAAAACTATCGGCACATTTAGATCGAGCCGGAGCAAAACGCGTTTGCTTTTGAGTGTCGCCGACTCTCCCAGTGCACCCGGAAAATCTTTTATTGATTTGAAGTTCATGAAATAGAATCAACGATTTTCAAAATCTCAACAAACTGCGCCGGATCCAAGCTTTGGCGACCCACGAGCAAGCCATCTGTATGACCTTCACTCACAATATCACCAGCATTCGCTGGAGTAACAGACCCGCCGTAGAGAATAGGCACCTGCACGGCAATATCGCGGCCGTATATGTCGCTCAGAAGTTTGCGGATGAAAATGGTCATTTCATGCATACCACTGCCCGTGAGCGCTTCCCGCTCACTTTTGCCAATAGCCCACACTGGCTCATAGGCAACGACGATCTGCCCGACATGCCTTTTTTGCACGCCAGAAAGGCCTGCCGAGAGCTGTTGTTTTAAAAATGAAAGATAGTTGCCGTTTACATCCCTCTCGCCCTCGCCGATACAGAGAATCGCAGTAAGATCTTCGCGCACCACAGCCGCCACTTTTTTGCCGACCATTTCATCTGTCTCGCCAAGTGCGCGGCGCTCTGAGTGACCAACAATCACATGCGTACCACCGCCAGCTTTCACCATCGCCGCGCTCACCTCGCCCGTAAAAGAGCCGCGATCTTCCCAAAAAATATCCTGCACGCCCACTCGCATCTTAGCTCGCACTTTTGAAGTGATTGATTTAACAGCCGCAGGAAAATATAGAAACGACGGACAGACTATCACTTCGGTGTACTTAAGACTCTCGGTTGCCTTTCGCGTGCCAGCCAAAATAGCCTTCGCCTCATCGGGCGTTTGCGGATTCATTTTCCAGTTGGCGATCACTAGGCGTTTGGTTTTACTCATGAAAAATATTGTAACACGCCGCCCTATTCCACCTCCTGCCAGCTTTTTATATTCCATGTACCACCCGGACCACTCACAAAATTTTGATTGGTCAGACCGGTTTCATAATCTATTGTTGTGTTATTACTTAAATGAATTTTATTGGCGACCACAGCTTTGACGCTCACATTGTTTCCAAAATCAACCCGCCCATTTTGAGCAACCACGATTACACCGTTAGCATTCTGACCAATATTATTGGAAAGTTCTACAGCATCATAGGTATCACACGCACCGCCTAAAGAACAATCACTCGAGCTGGTAGTAAGCATCATAATGTTTGAACCCTCTTCTCCGGAATTGAAGAAGTTTACATTGTTGCTTAAGTTGATATAGCCATCAGCCATAACTATTCCACCGCTCAGCTCGTAGTCTGAATCGAGTTGAAAGTTAATATTATTCGGCGCGATGATATTGCCCGTAACCCAAATTGTGCCGCTGATTATTAAGGTGTGGCCAGCTGGCAAAATCAGGTCGCCGTCGATTTTTTTAGGACCAAGAGAAGAAGATGAACTGAGCGGAGTGTAGTCGCCAGAAATCACCCCACCAGCTTCAGCATCGGATTTCCATTGATCAATATTGGCATCAGAAATCGGCATAGCGATCGGTGACGGATCGGCCAAGCTTGTATCACAAGCCGGATTATTACTTGCGCCTGTTTGACAAAAAAGTGTGCCACCGCCCAGCATATCTACATTATTAGCGGTGTGAGCGTGAGCTCGGTCTGAGACGGTCGTTCCCACTATTATATCTCTAATTTCAGAGGTAACACCCCCAAGATAAACCTTGAAGAATGCATCCAAACCAGGGGGCGTTGTGTCTGCCCATGTGCTTCCGAGTCTGCCGATCTTGGCCTGACCGTTGCCATAAGATGAATTCGCTCCAATAGTATAAAAATCAACAGAACTATTCGAAGTATTGTCAATTACAACCCAATATGTCGTACCTGAATTTAGTTGAGGATTGGAAGAAAGTGTAACGGTCGTCCAACCATAATTTGTGGTGATTGTAGACGCAGAGAGCGTTCCAGAACCCAAAACATCTGCACTATCGGTGCTTGGGCTACCAGCAGAATTTCTTACGATCTTAACTGTGGCATTTGCCGGCCCGCCCGTTTTTTTTATATAAAATTCTAATTTGTTTAATAAAGAGTCGGTAGTAACCTCAAAACTTTGAGCCAAATCTTGTGAAGCGGCTAGATTTCTAAAAACAATCGATGAGGTGGGTGGGATTGGCAAATCGTTTACCTGATCAGCCACCAAAGCAAGGCTATTGGCCGCGATTGCACTTCCAGTTATGAAATTATTGTTTGACCCGATAATATTTCCGTTGGAATAGACATTACCGTAAATGCCGGCGTTATTATCGAGAGAAAAACCACCCTGACCAGCTTGAACGCCGTAATTGAAAGAAGCACCAACTCCGACAGTAACGCTTGCTTTTAGTTTTCTTATATAGCCGTCGTCATCCCCTTCTGTTGTAATCAGTCGTGTGTCGCCAATATCCTCAACCTGAACAGTGGCTGTGTTGCCATCTAAGGTCAGAGTTTCGGAAGATGAGACTGAGAAATTATTTTTTAGGCGATATAAAACATCTTCAATGGCCGCCTCGGCCACAAAATAGCTGGATCTAGATTTGTATGTATTTGTGCCGATTTTTATCTGCTGAACCACTGGTCCGGCAAGACCAAGAACAATAGTGGTCGAGATAACAAGCAAAAAAATCGTCATCGATATGAGCATTTGACCAGATTTCAAATTGCGTCCGTTAAATTTTTTAAAAAAGTTTTTCATTTTAAATTTTAATAAGAGCCGCGAAGTATCGTGGTGGTTGTAAGACTAGAAGATTTTAAGCTATCATCCTGTCCACTTTCGACCGCCATTTCTATTCGGACAGCATCGGTATTAGAATTATTTACCGACTTAAAAATCAAGCTGGTAATTCTAGCGCTATTTGGCATGAGTGGACCAACGACCACACCGTTTTCTTCAACCTTAAGAATCCCCTGATCAACGAAAAACTCTATTGTTCGTGGATCTTCGCTGGAATCAACCGAGTTCAACACCAAACCGCCTGCATTGACGACCAAATTCACACCGAGATTGCTTGTTGGATCGATGGTTCTAGCTTCTCGAATTTCGCGGACCATTCTATCGAAAGAAGTAACGAGTGTTTCTTCAACCGCCCGACTAGCCTTTATGTTTCTTTGAGCGCGAGTTATTGAGACTAAAACATTTACAATTACCACCAACACCAGAGCGGTAAGGCCGATATATACAAGTGTCTCAACCAAAGAAAAACCTTTTTTATTATTATTTTTCATTTTATTGGACTGTTAAGCAAATTATTGAGCAAAATTGGTCACATAAGTAGACATACTTCTCGAGGTCGTAGCCGTGCCATCTTTCCAAGACACAGTTACGATAACTTTTCTAGTGCCATCATCAAAAACACCGCCTCCCGATCCGACAGTTCCACTGGTGGTATCTCTTTTTATCTTCGTAAGAACTACTTTTCTCTCAAACAAAGAATCTACAAAAGTATTGGTGGAGACAATTTGCCAAGAACTACCGTCGAAAGACAGAAAACGATTCGTTGCGACAGGAACATTACTAAAAGCGACCCAATCACTGTCTCGCACGAGCTTCACGGCCTCCATCCCCTCTTCAAGCAAAAAAGTGGCTCGAACTTTATTCAAATTAGAAAAAACTGTCTTAATATAAAAAACATGAACGCCATATATACTGCTCAATACCAAAAGAATAATAGAAACCGCGACGATAACTTCCACCAAACTCGATCCTTTTTTAAATTTTTGGCGAACAATCATGATGTATTTTTTTATCTTTAGTTGGACTGAGAAACTCCAGTAGCATAAACAGTTATCGTTTTAGTGAGCGTCGAGTCATTTATAGAAGCCAAAACAATCGTGCCGCTTCTGTTGGCTGCGCCAGTTAGTCTTGCAAAAATTATATCACTCGCGCCGCCAGAAAGATTGATATTGGAAATGTGTGTGTACTGACTGAGAGGAATTATCTGATTGAGTGGATCATTTGCAGAGTAACTTGTTCCTTTAAACAAAACAATCTGAAATTCTTCCAAGTGAACGCCATACTGTGAGGCGTCTTTGGAAGCCAAAACCTTGGAACGAGCCTCATTTAGGGTCGACAAAACACCGAGTGCATCTTCATCAACAGCGTGCCGAGCATTGAAAGATTTGAAAGAAAAAACAGCAATCGAGCTAATCAGAGCAACGATCGCAACGATCACAATGAGTTCAACTAAAGAAAAACCTTTTTTCATTTTTAATTTGAATGTATTCAATCTAAATAGAGTCAACCAAGGAATAAATCGGCGAGAGCATTGAGATGGCAAAGATACCAACACCAATACCAATGATAACCATAAGAAACGGCTCGATGATCGTCGACATATCTTTGGTCTTCTGCTCGACCTCATTTTCGTAGAAGTCGGCCACATTTTTAAACATTTCACCAAGTTTACCCGTCTCTTCACCGATACTTGCCATCTCGCCCACAAAAGCTGGATAAAGCCACTCTTCAGCCAGGAAAACTTCAGAAATTGGCTTGCCTTTCTCTATCTGTAGCGATGCCTTCCGCAAAACTTCTTTGTAATAAACATTTTGCACCACATCTTCGGTAATGCGTGTGGCGATGAGAAAATCAACACCGGCCGACAAGAGTGATGAGATGGTGCGCGCAGTACGGGCTGAATTGGTTTCTTTTGTAATGCCAGAAATAACCGGAATATGAAGAAGTAAATTGTGATACGCTTGGCGCCCGCGTACTGTTTTTAAAACATAAGAAATTGCCACCGCCACCACGACCACCATGCCAGCGACGATTAGAAAATGATTTTTTAGAAAGTCCGAAAGCACAATAATGATACGCGTCGAGAGCGGCAGTTGAACATTTAATTCTCTAAAAACATCGGTGAGGGTTGGTACAACATAGATAAGCATCAAAACACCGATGGCAATCATCACAGTGAGGATGATGGCCGGATAAAGCATGGCGCCGCGAATTTTTTTCGCGAGCTGGTGAGTTTTTTCGAGCTGTTCGCCCACAGAGCGAAGAGATTTTGCAAGGCTTCCGCTCTCTTCACCAGCCTTAACCATCGATATAAAAAGTCTCGAGAAAACTTTGGGCCGTTTTTCCATGGCTACCGAAAGTGCTTCACCACGATTTACATCATCACTAAGCCCCTGTACCGTTTCTTTAAATTTTTTATTTCGCGCCTGACGCTCAATAACCGAAAGCGCTCGAGTGAGAGGCAGACCAGCCTCGATCATTGTCGCTAAATTTTTGGCAAGTAAAATTTTGTCGTTTATTTTTACACCCGATAGAAAAGGAATACTAAAGTTTAAATTTATATTTTTCATAATTTTATTCAGTAACCACTCGAAGAATTTCTTCTACCGTCGTGAGACCCTGAACAGCTTTAAAAACTCCATCCTCAATCATTGACATCATACCTTCTTTTTTGGCTTGTATTTCGATGTCTTTATCAGTCTTGCCTTGCATCACCAGCTCTTTTATGGTCGCCGACATTTTGAAAACTTCATAAATACCGACACGGCCAGAAAAGCCATCGTCCACACCCTTCGAGCCAGCCGCGCCGGGGCTTTTGGGTCGCCAGAAAGGAATTTTGTCCCAAGTCACCTTCGCATCAACAATTTTTTCTTCTTTTAGAAAATGTAGGACTCGCTCTAGGTCTACAGACGCTGCTAGGGTTTTCTGCTCAGCACCAGACAGAAAATATTTTTCTTTATCATCTGTAAGCCGACGCACCAATCGCTGACCAATAACCACACTGAGAGTGGAGGCAATAAGAAACGGTTCAGCTTTCATGTCGATAAGGCGCGGAATAGCGCCGGCGGCCGAATTTGTATGAAGAGTAGAAAGTACCAAGTGGCCAGTGAGTGAGGCGTTGATGGCAAGCGCGGCCGTTTCATTGTCGCGAATTTCACCGACCATAATGATGTCTGGATCTTGGCGAACGAGTGTGCGAAGGCCGTTAGAAAAAGTAAGACCAATTTCCGATTTCACCTGAGTCTGATTTACTCTGTTCATCTGATATTCAACAGGATCTTCGATGGTAGAAATATTTACATCGGGTGTATTCAAAATATCGAGCATCGTATAGAGCGTAGTGGTTTTTCCGGAGCCTGTCGGGCCGGTGGTGAGGATCATACCGGTGGCTAAATTCGAAGCTTTGTGCAGACGCTCAAGTGCTTCACCATGAAAGCCAAGTGCCTCGAGAGAAAGACCGGCCGTATTTTCGCGGAGCAAACGCATCACGGCCTTTTCGCCAAAATAAATCGGCAATGTGGAAACGCGGAAAGAAACTTTTTCGCCGTCCATATCTATCTTAAATCGCCCGTCTTGCGGCAAGCGTTTTTCGTCGAGCTTCAAATTTGCCAGCACTTTCACGCGCGCCAAAATACTCGGCCCAGAATTTTTGGGCAAAACCATCGCGTCGCGCAAAATGCCGTCTATTCGATACCGCACTATCACCTGGCTCTCTATCGGCTCAATATGAATATCTGATGCGCCTTGCAAAATGGCATGCTTCAAAAGTGTCTCCACGATGCGCACCACCGGCAAATCTTCCGCGAGCTTTTTTAAATCTTCTTCAGAAACATTTTGTTCTTCACCTTCGGCAATAGTTTTTAAGCTTGCCGACTCTTTCTGAATCAAGTCTCCAAATTCCGCCTTCAAACTTTTCTGATACAAAAGCAGAGCACTTTTTATTGAGTCGCTGTCGGTGAGACGCGGCAAAATCTTTAGGTCGACTTTTTTCTTTATAAAATCAATAGCGGGCAAATCGTCGGGATTGAGCATCGCCACCTCCAAGCCACTACGGCTTTTTTTGAAAGCTACAATATTGTGGTTGCGAGCGATAGGTTCGGGAATTAAAGAAAGGATGTCAAAATCTATTTTTTCACCCTTAAGGTCAACGAAAGGAATACCGAGAATACTAGACTGAATGCGGCGCAGATCGTTTTCGCCGATTTTACCCGCGCTCACCAAAATTTCTCCAAGCGATTGCTCGCGCTCCCCCGCTTCTTTTTCGGCCGCTATTACATCAGATTTCGAAACTAAGCCCGAATCAATTATAAAATCTCTGAGTTTCTGTTCTTCAATGTGCATAGAAATAAATTTGTGTCTTTATTATAGCAAAATAAAATAAAAACCCCTTGAAGTAACCGGTGTAGATTTCTACTGAAATCTCACCTCACTCTCGGCCGCCTACGCGGCCTCCGAGAGTTACTTCGCGGGGTTTTTATTTTATTTTGCTTCTAAAAAGACTTAATTTATTTTACTGAAGAGGCGCACATCGGATAGAGCTTACGCGCATACCGCAATTTGTTTTGCCGTTGGCTAGCTGACAACCACTATTAGTATCAACCAAACCAAGTCCAGTAACCACCTGACCAGAAGGACAAGTGATTTGCTGTATAGAATCGCCGTTTCCATAATACCAATTTGAAGAGCCTAGGCTTGGAGTGCCGCCGCCACCAGTGCCAGACGGACCTTGTGGGCCAGTGGGGCCAGCGGGACCGCGCTCACCAGCTGGGCCGGCAGGACCTCTTTCGCCTGTACCACCGCCACCAGTGCCACCGCCTGTACGATCTGCTTCACAAACCCAAGAGCTACCTGTCCAACGGCTAAATGAGCCAGACGAACAAGACTGCAAACCAGAGAGTGAGAAAGTATCGCCGTTTAGAGTGAGACCAGTACCAGCGTAATAAAAACTACCGCTACCGCCCGTACCGCTAGTGCGATCTGTGGCACAAACCCAATTATTTCCATTCCATCGGCTGTATTGATCAGAGGAACAAGATGGAGAATCGATTTCTAGTGAGTCGCCGTCGAAACGAAGGCCGTCACCAGCATCGACATCATCACTATTACCACCGCCGCTATTACCAGTACCACGGTCGTCGAAACAGCCCCAAGAGCTACCTGTCCATCGGCTGTATTCACCAGAAGAACAACTCTCAAGATCGTCTAGAGAGAAGGTATTGCCACTAAGACGCAGACCCTCACCAGCAAAATAGCTTGTGCTACCACCAAAAAATCCACCACCTCCACCAGCTGGGCCTTGAGGACCCTGAATACCCTGCGGGCCTCTTTCACCACCAGAACGATCGGCACCACAAATCCATTCGCTACCCGTCCATCGGCTGTATTCACCAGAAGAACATTCTTCAGGATTTAAAATTGATTCTTCCAAGAGGCCGGCTGCGAGGCCAGCTGTGAGAGTGCGACCATTTGTGCCAGAACCATTTAGATTAAAGGCGGTCTTGATTAATCCATAACCCAAGCCAAGAGACAGGAAAAGAGCCATGATTAAAAAAACTCCCAAAATGACTGTAATACCTGATGTTTCTTTCATATAGTAATTTTTACTTCTTTTAATTTTAACTAAATCAACAAAAACCCTCCTTTCGTTAGGTTACGACTATACACTATTGTGTTTTTGTTGTCAAGTTTAACAACAGCACGCCTAAGAGGACTTGAAGCACAAGACGGCGTCACTACTCCATCTTTTAAAGACGCCTGTTATAAGATCTGTACACCAGCTAGAACCACCGTTGTCGAAAACGCCAGCTGAGGTCCAGCCTGATGGACACTGATTATGATTTGGCGGATTATTTGAAATACAAAAAATTTTAACCTGTGGTTTGGGTATTGTTCCACCATTGCCTGAATTGGAAACGACAACGCTGCCGACCGTAGGATTAACTGTGATCCTTAAATCGCCAGAGCTTAGCGAGTTCACACCAATTGGCACTCCGGGAGTACCGCTTGGCCAAGAAGTTATACAGTCTCCACCAAGACCACCACCAAGACAAAAACCAGCGGCACGAACATAACCTGTTGCACCATCCCCAACCACTTCTAGCTTTTTATTTGGAAGAGTAGCACCAAATAAGCCAATACCAACATTGCCGTTATTTACAATAAAACCCGGATTTGTTCCGGCACCAGAAGCCACAACAAGACCGCCGAGTTTTGTCTGAGGATTTCCAGAAACATCTATCGACTTATCTGTATTACTGGCTGGAGGGCTACCTGTTGGACCAGCCCACACGGCGGCTGAAACATATTGAACAGAAAAAACTAAAACCAAAGCCAGTAAAATGATTTTAAGATTTTGAAAAATGTTTGGCTGTGAAGTTTTCATTAAATCTTTTATATATTTTTATAACAAAGCACTGCATCACTCGTATAATCTATGAAGGCTCCGGTCGAAGTCGAAAAACACCAACTATGCCCCCCGTTATCCAAAACACCGGCTGATGTCCAACCGCCAGTGGACGAACACTGATTGTGATTTGGTGGATTATTTGGAATGCAGAAAAGTTTTACCTCTATCCCGGCAGTGGATGATGTATAAGTGCCAGTATTAGTTATAACAACATCCCCCTTACCATCAAGGGGAGAAATTCCAATGCCCGGTCCAGGAATGATTCTTTTTACACCAGTAATGCCCGGAGGGTTAATATTCCAGGAGCTGATACAATCTGAATTTATACAAAAGGCCAAGGCACGAATATAACCATTTACATCCAACTTTTGACCAGGTGAGGCAGTTCCAATACCAACATTGCCATTTGGGACCATAAAACCGACTCCGGTAGGAGCCACGCTCGCACCCACAATGAGACCACCGAGCTTTGTCTGCGCAAAATTCGAAACATTTAATGTTGATGTGGCCTGATTGGCTGGGGGGACAGTATTAGTTGGTGGCGGCGCCCAAGGTGCCGCGAATGCAAAGTGGGCACCCAAAACTAGAGTTATCAATACGCCAAAAACAACAAATCTCATCATCTTGGCGGTTCGTCTTTGATTTGAATTTTGTAATAACTTCATTTTATATTTGAAAACTAAAAACTATTTGTAACACAGCACAGCATCGCCAGTATGATCTATAAAAGAACCACTTGTTGGGGCAGTGGTGCTCTCACACCAACTGTGTCCACCATTGTCGAAAACACCGGCTGATGTCCAGCCTGATGGACAGACATCAAAACTTGCTGGATTATTTGCAATACAGAAAAGTTTTACCATCGTAGCGCCAGGAAAAATTATGCCAGTGGCAGTGTTTGTAATAGTTACCTCACCATTTAGTTCAGTGAGAGAAATATTCGAGCCAGGAAATGTCGATACCGAAGTTACCCCCGCACTACCCATAGGAATGGCAGGTGGCCAATCTTTTATGCAATTGTTTGGATTATCTCCGATGCAAAATCCATTTGAAGATTCTACATCGCCATTTACATCTAGCTTTTGAGAAGGGTCGGTTGTTCCAATTCCCACTCTGCCGTTTGGCACCAAAAACCCAGTGGTTACCAAAGGACTATCGCCCACAGTCAATCCACCGAGCTTCGTCTGCACAATACTCGAGACATTTATGGGCGCGGCAATATTAGGACTGATAGGAATGGCGGTTGGCGCGACCCAGGTGGCGGCGATTGCCGACTGAATACCGAAAGCCAAAACTAGAGCCAGTGCAATGATTTTTAGAGTTTGATAAATGGGCATACATATTACCTAAAACAAGAAACCATATCACTACTCCAATTCCTAAATGTTCCAGTGACAGGGTCAGCGCACCAAGCAACGCCACCGTTGTCTATTACACCCATTGATGTCCAACCAGCCGGACACACATCGTGGCTTGATGGATTATTTGCGATACAAAAATATTTAAACTGCGTCGGACCGGCCGGTGCTGCCGCTCCCGCATTATCCGCTTGACATGTCCATGCGCTACCGTTCCATTTAGGAATTTGATTTGTGGAACAACCCTGAGGAATGACATAAGATGGTTTTAAATATAGTTCAGCGGCAGAGGCGAAAATCGTACTGTTTTGCAAACCAAATGGACCATCGCTCCTAACATTGAAAATACCGTAATTACCGATATGTGTATTGCCGTTGTAGAAAGTAATTACCCCACCCCCACCAGCACCCGTGTTGTCGTTCCCCCACATCAAGGTGCCGTTTGTGTCTTGCGCCTTCAACACCTGACCAGCTGCTGGTCCACCAGGAGCAACCTTCATCACAACTCTACCACTCGGCACATTTAGACCAACCGCTGTTGCACTATTCGGATCAAGTCCGGCCCCAACCGTTAAACCACCATCTTTTATTTGTCCGGTGATACCGACATTCAATGGCGCTGGTGTGTTGCCACCTGGCGCTCCAGTCGTCGGTGACTGCCAGCCTACCGCTTGAGCCACAATGTACTGGAAGCCAACTGTCAAAACTAAGGCCAAGACGATGACCTTTAGTGTTTGAAGAACTGAGGCCGATTTGTTTAATGTTGGTGAGATTTTCATAATATTTTTTTATTGATAATTTGATAAATTGATAAATTTGGCAATTTTAAAATGTCGGCGAGATATTTTTGATTATTTTTTCTTGGCCGTCATCGATGCCTTAAGCTTCGAAAGCTCAGCGGCAGACAAAGTACTGCCACCAGTGGCTGTCATCGATTTACTCAAACGTGCCTCTTCTTCTGGAGTAAGTGTGGATGGACCGGTGGCTGTCATCGATTTAATTAGAAGCTCTTCAGCAGTAAGATTCGACGGCTCATATACTGGCACCACTTCTTTTCCACCGAGCAAAGTCATTACAACAAGCACGATAGCAATAACCAACACAATGCCGACCGCGCCGTAAATTAGTTTTTTGGTCTGATGAGTTTCGACACTCTGGCCCATGTTCTGGCCAAGGTTTTGATTAAAATTTTGATTTTGGATTGGATCCATATTTTTATTTTTTATAATTCAATTATACGCGGGTCAACACCGATTACAATTTCCACCGGCCCACACTCGCCTTCGGCTGGCGGTATATTTTCGTCTCTCACTGAAGCAGAGAAAGATTTTCGGCCAAGTGTTGAGTACGATCGGGTAAATGTGCCGCTTGGTTGCTCTGCCCCAGCTACGCCATCATATGAAGGAGTGAAGAACAGCCCGCCGATTAGAGTATACCCACCTTCGCCAGAAGCATTGACCTGCCAAACTACTGGCCGATTTACATAATAAATTGCTGATACTAATGGATCGTGCGATACAGGCATCGGACACTGCACGCTCAAGCTTCCGGCCACAACATCCACATTAATAGTGACCGTAGCTTGATGTGTAAAGTTGCCACCTGGACCAGCGGCTGTGCCAGTAATAATAATTGGAGGGGGTAAAGAATCGACAGGAAAACCAGCGGAATTGACAGTTAGATTTACAGAGCACGGTGAGCTTGCGCACAAAGCCGATGTTGAACCATTAAAACTTGAGCTGACTCCAGAAGGATTGGCAACACCCAAAGAAACTCCACCCGCGGGCCATTGTGCGCCTGATGGAGTGGTTATTTTTACTACAACAACCTTATTTACAATCGCTGTATCCGGAGGTGTGACAATGATAGAAGGAGTGGCATCGATAGCGAAATCTGGCAAGTTTACATTGCAGAAACGCACATTGCCGCCGTTGCCGCCCCAATTCATCCAGCCCGTCACATAAGGATCCCAAGAATAGCCTGAGAAAACTCCGTCACTAATAGAAATCTGATGAGTGGGCACCGCGGCATTCTGTCCTGCCCAACCATGGTTGCCCAGGCTTATAAAACCCTGCCAGTCGGCGCGGTCGGCACCAGTGCAATCTCCCACAGAAGGATTGGTGACAGGACCAATAGTGCCGCCACAAGCGCGCGTCCAACCGCGGAGCTTCAAATCTTCCATGAGTGTCACGTCTGATGGCGCAGAATTGTCTGTCTGGACTATTTCTGCATTGCCATTCCACACAGCAAGTGTGCCAGCGGCGGCATTATTTGCCGGTGATGGAAAACTGCCAGCGACCAAACCACCAAATCTCACCCAGCCGATATTCGGGCTCCACGCATTGCCTTCTAGGCGAAAATTGCCCGATGCGTTTGTGGCAACGACACCATAATTTGAAATAGAACCGGAGCCGCAAAGAGAATTGTCTATTGTGCCGTCGGCATTGGCATCACAATCTTTTGAATTGAAACTCAGCCAGCCGGCGCCAGTGTCTGAACCCTCATCTGTCGCACCCCAAGCAAAACCACAAATAGGAATCGAAACTGCACCGCCGCCCGTCTGCCCAGAAACTTCTTTGGCTGGATTTGTGTCGCCGATATTTATAAATGTCGTCGTTACCGCTAGCAAAAAGAAAAAAACAGTAGCCAAAGCTAACTTAGAAGAAAATCTCATTATTAAATTGTATCACGCGGAGAAAAAATGGAGCTGAGAGCTGATGGTTTTTTGGGGATAAGGAGAGTTTATGAGGTTAAAAAACCATGAGCCTTTTTTCTATCAATCGTTTCGAAATCTGCGTCTGGATAATTTCTCTTAAAAACCGCTGGTGTTTTAGTTATTTCGTTCCCCCATTTAAATTCAAAAGCTTTAATTTTGTCTCCTTTTAATTCAAGATAATCTATCTCTTTCTGATCAACAGTTCTCCAGAAATATTGCTCCGGTGGAATAAAACCACTATGCACAATGTGCTTTAATCGCTCAATTATCATGCAGTTTTCAAACAGTGCTCCGACATCTCCTCGCGCTGTAATCTGTATCGGTGAAAAATTATCTATGAGTGCGTTGCGAAGTCCGAGGTCGACAAAATATATCTTTTTTGATTTGACTACTTCCTGACGACTATTTTTGGCATACGAACCAAGACGGACAATAACATAATTCTTTTCAAGTAAACCAATATATTTTTGGATGGTGGCAATGCTGGCTCCAAGCGTAACGGATAGTTCGCGATACGAGACCTCATTACCTATCTGAAATGCAAGAAGCTTTAGAAGTGAAACGACTAGCTCTGGTTTTCTAAGTCCATCAATAGAGAGTACATTTTTGTACAAATATTGAGATACTAGAGTATTTAGATCTCTCTTTTTGTTTTCTTCTGTTTGTTCTCGTATTCCAGGATATCCGCCAAAACGCATCAGTTCACCAAGCATTTGTTCTGCATCAAATTGGCGGTTGGCCAACTCTGTAAGTCCAAGTGGGTATAATACATATTCCCTAGATCTTCCTGTAAGTGGTTCGGATACTTCATTTGCCAAATCAAACGACGATGATCCAGTGGCTATGTATTGCACTTCTGGATGATGATCAAAAAGACTTTTTAATACTGAACCTATGCCCATAACGGTTTGAGCTTCATCAAAGACAACTATTTTGTACCCCACAACAAGAGAAAAAATTTCTTCGGTGTTTCTACGGGTAAGAATTTCATTATTTGAAAGTAGCTCACAATCAATATAGCGAACGGTATCGCCAAACTCCCGAACTATATGCTTTACCAAAGTGGTCTTACCCGCTTGACGAGGGCCGTAAATGATAAGTACCTTGCCCTTAAAAAGGGCTTTTTTCAGAACATTTTCGAGTAATCTTTCTATATACATAAATCATGTGTTATCAAATATGGCTATTTTTGTCAATGTATACTAGACAAATATACGGAATATCTTCTTTTTTTATCTTTCGATTATATCTGGTTCGACACTGATTTTAAAAGTAACAGGACAATTGCCATCTCTACGCTCAGTAAGAGGAGCAACCACAGAGCCCTCTCTAACTCCAATGTTAATTGTTCTTGTGCCAATAGTCGTAAAAGTTTTACTCAGCGAAACCGGGTTGTTAGAACCCGCTCCATACCAATCGCTTTCATCACCCAGATTATCTACATTGGCTTCAAACGGAGTAGATACCGCGGGAACTGCAACCTCCACACCAACATCAAAAATTGCCGGTCTATTTACAAACGCCTCTACATCTCCAGGTGGGCAATTTAATACTAAATCGCTTGGGGGGGGTGGATTCACAGGACCCTCAACACTAATGGTGGTGGTACCATAATGAACAAGTTCATTACTTGTAAAACCCTTGACAGCAAACTCATAAGTATCTTCAGGCACATTAGATGATACTGCGACACTAATAGACTTTGGAAGACATGGAAAGCTTGGACAAGATGATAGAAAGTTTGGAGTTATGGTTATCGTGCCTTCCGAAGGTTGGGGTATTGTCCTCGTAGTCGATGTTGATGGTACCGGCAAATAAACTAAAGATACGGCCTGGTCTTGCCCACCGATTTTAGTGACAGTGATAGTTGCGGGTTTTGTCGTTGTTACTATGTTGGATTCGGTACTTCCTGGAAAGTCGCCCGCTGGATGAGAAAAAGAAACAGGGTTAGAGGTTTGGTTAGAAGTAGCAATATTAAAATCAAAGGGGGTAATGTTACAAAAATGGACGCCATTAGCCCAATTATCAGAACTACCTGTTGGTCCCCACTTCATCCAGCCCAAGATATCGCCACCCCAAGAATAGCCATTAAACACACTGCCACTCACACGAGCATTGGATGCACTGAATCCTCCTTGGTTTGTACTAGAGTCCAGCGGAAAACCGGGATCAGTGTTTTGAGCATAACCATCAAGCGCAACCCAACCATCCCAACCACCAGATGCTGTACTAGAGGCGTTTTCGTTAACATCGGAACATTGTCCACCCTCAGTGCCAGCACAAGCTCGAGCCCAGCCACGCAGACGACCTGATGTTAAATCAGTACACGGCGAAGCGACGGTGCAAGAAGGTGAGGGAGATGTGAGAGAATAATGTACAATTCTTGCATTACCACAGTTGCCTCCATTTACTGGCCAGCGTGGGGCGGGAGGACCAAGTAATAACGAAGAGGTGCAGGCGGCACCATATCTTTCATTTACAAAAATACCTTGAATTTTGGCGTAATTAATATTTGAATTTCCGCCGTTAGTGTAATGCTGAGTAGATGATGCAAAACCACCAAACTTTACCCAACCAATATTCGGACTCCAAGCACAACCAACAAGCTTTGAGTAGGAACCAGATGAAGGAACTGGATAGAAACCAGAACCATTCGGGTTTAAAGCTACATCATTACCGTCTACTGGATTTTGAGCGTAAACTCCGTATCTTTTTAATGGTGTTTCGGCGGCAGGACAGCCAGGTGGGGCATTTGGTCCCGCGTCACCATCGCCGTCAGAATCACAATCCCTAGAATTAAAACTCAGCCAGCCCACCCCACCTTCTGGCGTAGATCCCCAAGCAAAGCCACAAAGCTGGCGATCTGGCGGAGCGTCGGCGACAAAACCGCAACCGTCAGGAGGGAGTAGATTTGCATTTATGCCCCCATCATCCACATCAATCCTCGGATCTCTGCCGGGTCGATTTTGGTTATCATTGTTGCCACGGTTATTGTTGTCGTCGTTGCGTCCGTTGAACGGCCACCAATCTCGCCAACCCTTTCCGTGCGCTTCTTCGATAGAGGCACCGAAATTCGTAAGTGAGGCAAATGTCATCAAGACGACCAAAAAAACAATGCTCAAACTAAGCTTAGAAGAAAATCTCATTCAAAAATTATATCACGCGATAAAAACCATGGCTTGCTAGCGCGAAATTTTTGGGGACAAGTTTTCAATATTTTCTTTATGATTTCTTTAACTTTATTCAATTATTTTGGAGCATTATGAAGCACTAAAAAACACCATCGAGTGGTGTGTTTTAGTGTGTCTGATCTTCAGTTTCGAGATTAATCTCTGTACCGAACAAGGCTTTCGCCCACAGACACTCTGCTAGCTTATACCTAAATAATTTAATTGTCAACCTGTTGACAACTACAAACCACCTTGCTACAATACAGAAGTTATCAATGTGCTTAAGTTCCCGCAGTTCGCCCACCGGCGGGCTAATTTTTTTAGAAAATCGGCGCAAATAAAGTAAAATAAAAACATGTTAGACCTAAAAGTTATAAATTCAGTGCTATTACAGCTTGAGCAAGAGCGCGGTATTCCCCGAGAAAAGGTTCTTGAGGCCGTAGAAATGGCTCTCGCCACAGCATACAAAAAAGAATACGGCCAAAAAGCCCAAGTTATTCGAGCTAAGTTTGATTTAAACAGCGGCAAAGCCGAATTTGTGCAGGCCAAAATTGTTGTTGATGAATCAACAGTTGTGTTTGATCCAAACGACGAAACAGAAGAACAAACTTTCAAAAACGAAGCTGGCGAAGAAATTGAAAAAGATATTTTCAATAACGAGCGCCACATTCTCCTTTCTGATGCTCGTCTTATAAAAAAAGATGCCAAGCTCGGCGACGAAATCATCTTCCCTCTCGAAGGTAGAGAAGACTACGGCCGCATCGCTTCTCAAACCGCCAAGCAGGTCATCATCCAAAAAATTCGCGAAGCTGAAAAGACGGCTGTGCTCAAAGAATACGGCGCCCAAGAAGGCAATATCGTCACAGGCACAGTGCAAAGAATGGAACGCGGCAATATTTTTGTCGACATGGGCCGCGCGACGGGCATGTTCTCATATGAAGATCAAATTCCCGGCGAACGTTTTGGCCAAGGAGAACGCATTCGTGCGTATCTTTATCGCGTCGAAGAAAGCCCGCGTGGTATTTTCCTTCGTCTCTCTCGTTCTCATCCACAATTTTTGGCAAAACTTTTTGAATTAGAGGTGCCAGAAATCGCTGGTGGTACAGTGTCTGTAAAAGGCATTGCTCGCGAAGCTGGCTCTCGAAGCAAAATCGCCGTTGCCTCAAGCGATAGCCATATCGATCCTGTTGGCTCTATGGTTGGCCAAAGAGGTGTGCGCGTTACTACCGTTATGAGCGAACTCGGTGGCGAAAAAATCGATATCATTGAGTGGTCTGCTGACGATAAAAAATATATCGAAGACGCTCTTTCTCCAGCAAAAGTTATTTCTGTCGATTTAGACGCGACCGAGAAAAAAGCAGTTGTAAAGGTTTCGGGCGACCAGCAATCTCTCGCTATCGGCAAAGGTGGCCAAAATGTGCGCCTCGCCGCCAAGCTCACAGGCTGGAGAATCGACATCCAATCTGGTGATACTATTATTGAAAGTGCCGAGGGCACAAGCGCTGAAGCTGTGAAAGCTGACGAAGCAAAAATAGAGGATGTGAAATAATCGCCGCGAAATCTAAAAATAATCCAAACAAAAACATGAACTTATGGCACGACATTGATCCGGGCACAGCCGAAAGCATCAATACTATTATTGAAATCGGCAAGGGCTCAAAAAATAAATACGAGATCGACAAAAAAACTGGTCTTATTGCTCTCGACCGTACCCTCCACACTGCTCAAGACTTCCCTTTCGACTACGGCTTCGTCCCACAAACACTTTGGGAAGACAACGATCCATTAGATGTGATCGTTCTCACCACATACCCGCTTTTGCCGGGCACTTTGGTACGCGTGCGACCAGTGGCCATTATGGGCATGATAGACAGCGGCGAATCCGACTCAAAAATTATTGCTGTACCAGAAAAAGATCCACGCTGGGATGATGTGAAAGATTTGGCAGATATAAACAAACACACTCTCCGCGAAATCGAGCATTTTTATTCAACCTACAAAAATCTTCAGAAAAAAGTCGTCGAGGTGACCGGTTTTGAAGGTCGCGAGGCGGCCATGGCGGCATTCGCTAAAGGAATCGAGGCATACAAAAAAGAGTTCGATAAATAATTTTGCCGATCGGCTTTGCTAAAAAACTGTAATAAACTGGACAAAAACCCGTCTTTATGATAGGGTTCGAACTTACAAGAGGTAACTTAGCATTTGTTTATTAGTAGTTAAAATTTATTGTAATGAAAAAAACAGCCATATTCCTAGCCATGTTTACGATAGTAGCGGCCATTGCAATTTCCAACAGCGCCCTTGCTGTATCAACAGACGCAATCGAAGCTTTTAATGAAATCGGCTCATACAAATATGTTGCGGAAGAGTCCGTTACAGAGCCAGTTGTTGAAACTCCTATAGAAGAGCCGGTGGTAGAAGAAGTTACAAACAAAAATCCATCGATAAAAGATGCTACCTTAGACTTGGCGCCTGAGGAGATAGTTACCCACCCTATAGTAGAGATCAAAGTAGAAGACAAAAAATCTAGTTCGAGAAGTGGCAGAATCTCTGCAAACACAAATTCTACTACAGCCACTCCATCAGCTGAAGAACCTGAGGTTGTTGTTACAAGCAGACTCGATTTTAACGGCGACAACAGAACTGGCAATCTCGATGTGCAGCTCGTTCAATCTTCATGGGGTCTATGTCCAGATAAATCAGGTGTTGCAGATTTCTGCATGGGTGACGCCGATCTAAACGGTGTGGTAAATTTTGCCGACATCACTATGCTTTTGGCAAATTGGTCTCCTAGAATGCGCTCCGATATAAATTGGGACGATGTCGTTGGTCATGCTGATTTGAAAATGCTTCTAAACGACTGGCTATCTTGCCCGAGCGAAGAAAATGCTGAGTGCAGAGCCGATGTCAATTCAGACGGCTCCGTAAACTTCGCCGATATCACCATGCTTTTGTCAGACTGGACAGAAGTCGAAACGACACCTGCGCTATAATAAAAGCGATCTTACATTGATAATTTTTAGAGCTTAATAATTAAAAAAATAACCAAACAAAAAAATATGAGCAACATTAATCGTTTAAGTTTTTTTGCCATAGCTCTTGTCTTAGTTTTCGGAGTTGTTTTTAGCATCCAGAGCGTATTTGGCGTATTGAGCGCATCTGCACAGACAAACGACGCCAACGACATCAACGACGCTTCGGTAAATGTAAACATGGGTGTAAAAACCGACTCATCAGTGCGGCCGACTTTTTGGAAAAACTTTACAAATCGTTGGTTCAAAAACAACACTGTAAATAATGTAAATAATTTCGCTCCAGCACCAGACAATGTCTCTATCCCAACCACAAACGATGCACTCTCTTATCCAAAAACTCAAAGCGTGAAGTATGACTACGGAATGACTAATGGTCCGACCGAAAACACTACTGGACCTTTCGCTGGCACAAAAGAAACTCAGACTGGCATTTTCGGCCGATGGAATTTGGATTCTGTCGAACTAAACACCCCTAACAACAATGTAGAAAAAATTGCCGTGGGTAACATGGTTTTGAGTCTTTCGAACACAGGAAAATTCGAACTCGTCGGCACCTGCAATTACATCTCTGGAACATGGCAGCTTGGTAAAACAACAACAGATGAAAGAACTGGACAGATCTCATTTTCAAATGTCACCGCTACTGAAAAACCTTGCGTAATTTGTCAGAGCACAGAATGTACTGAGGCTAAAGCTCGCACAGATAAATATTTAGGCTTTTTTAAGTCCGCACAAACCATCCTTGGGAACAATTGGACAAGTCCAAGAGTATTGAATCTCATTGCGTTAGACGACAGCAAACAAAAAGTTTTTTTCTCATTTAGCCGAGGAGCAAGTGTTGCGCCAATCGATGGCGGCGTAAAACCAATAAAACCAATCCGCCCAACTCCTCCAATAACAAAAGTGCCAGAAAAAGATCCTATTAAGCAACCAATTACAGACTTCTCTGATACTGCAATCGGGTCTCGTTTTGACCAAACATTTCGCCAGCTTACAGAAACTCACAAAAAGCTCTCCGGCCTAGCCGACAGAGTGGAAGCACAGGCTAAAAAAATGGCGGCTAACGGCACAAACATCACCGCTGAGACTAATTACATTCTCCAGGCTCAAGCAAATCTTAAAAGAGTTTCTACTGCCATTGCCGATGCTCAAACTGCTTTCAAATTAGAATTGCAAACATACAGAGACATTAAGCCGGAAAGTTTCGGAGGGAGCTCTGCGATCAATTCGAGCATCAACTCAAGCGAAAATTCCAAGAAATATTTTGCCAAAACTATTGCCAATATAAACACTGCCAAAGCCAGCCTTATAACAGCAAAAGGTAACATAGATCAAGCGTGGTCACTTCTAAAAGCTAAACTTCAAGAAGAGCAAGAGGCTCGAGGCGGCGATACCGACAACACACAAAACACCAACCAATCTGTTGATTCAAGTCTGTAGAGAGTTGTGAGCTGTGATACTATTAGTGCAATTAGAAATGTGCAATTAGTATAAAATTAACTCCTCAAAATATGGACAATCAAAACGCGGGGCCACAGGGGCAACAGTTTAACCCAATAAATCCGATCGTGCCGGAATACAAGGCGCCGGAGACAAAAAAAGATAGCGGTGGTCTCGGTCCAATAATCGGCCTGATAGTAATCATTGGCATAATCCTCATCGGTGGCATTTACTATTTCTACAAAACAGTGAATACAGACAGTGGTGCCGATCGAGCCGCCGAAGAAAATGCTCAGCAAAAACAGAATGCCGAACAAAACACTCTGAGTGAAGAGCAGAATATCCAGATGGAGCTTGATGGCTTGAAAGACAATTCGATAGAAGAAATTGGAGGAGACATCTTCTAGTATCAATTAGTATCCACCCTGCCAAATTTTTAGTAGAATACGCGGAATGACAAAAATGAAAGAGGCGGAAAAGAAGTTTACTGTTATCGCGACCAAAAAATTGGAGCGATCGGAATTTGAAATAGACGCGGAGATAAACGCCGATGTTTTGGAGCGTCTGTTTAAAGAGACTCTGAAAAATCTTTCTCAAACAGCAGAAATCGCTGGTTTTCGCGCGGGAAAAGCACCAGAAAATGTCATCTTGAGCAATTTTGGCGAAATCAATATTTTGGAGAAAGCGGCACGCAAAGCTTTGGATGAAGTTTACCCAGAGATCGTAGCGGAGAGCGGTGTGAGAGCTATAGGCACACCGACCATCGCCATCACTAAGCTCGCTCGCGGCAACCCCCTCGGCTTTCGCGCTCGCACGGCGACAATGCCAGAAATTGTGCTTGGTGATTATAAAAAAATGCCCGATCTAAAAATCGGCAAAGACGGAGACCCAGTTACCGAAGACGAAATTGAAAAAGCCATAAAAGAAATACAGAAAGCCGATGCTGATGCCGATGGAACCGCCACCCTCCCAGAAGTTAACGACGAATTTGTAGCTAGGGTTGGAAATTGTAAAGATGTGGCCGAATTTAGAAAACGCGTCGCTCAAAGCTTGACGGCGGAAAAAAAGAGAGTTACTCGCGATATTCGCCGAGCGAAAATTGCTGAACATCTGATAACAATCGCCAAAATGGAGGTGCCAGATTTTTTTGTGGAAGCAGAGCTTGAATCAATGATAAAGCGTTTTGAACACGATGTGGTGGGCTCTGGCATGTCGCTCGAAAAATATTTATCCAGTGTCAAAAAAACTTTAGACGAAATAAAAACCGAATGGCGCCCAAGCGCTCTGAAAAAAGCTCGCACTGAGCTAATACTCGCCCACATTGCTCGCGCGGAAAATATCACTCCGGACGAGGAGCGCGTGAAAAAAGAAGTTGATCATATTGTCGCTGAACACAAAGATGCCGATCGCTTCCAAGCTCGCCAATACATCGAACACATTTTGAAAAACGAAGCCGTTTTCGACTTTTTAGAAAAACAGGCGAGCTAAGACACGCACGCAATCTAAGCCGTGCGACCAAGTAGAACGAGAGACGCGCAAGCAATAGCGGCTGTTTCGGCGCGCAAAATATTTCCGCTTTTTCCACCCAAAGAATAAATCGACACTCCCCCATTTTTAAAAGCCTCGATTTCTTTTGGCGACCAGCCGCCTTCCGGGCCGATGCAGAAAGAAACTGGGCCGCCTTTTTGTAGCGTCAAAATTTTATTTAAATCAAATTGCTCGCCGCTCGGGTGCAGAACGAAAAAATTTTTCTCCTTGGCGAAATTCGCGAGCATTTCTTCAAATGTCATGGCCTCAGTAATTTTAGGCAAAGTGGCTCGTTCGCATTGCTCAGCGGCTTCGCGCACGATGCGCTCCGACCGCTCTATATTGAGCGATTTTTTTTCGCTTCGCTCTGAAAGAACGGGTGTAAAAATATCAACGCCAAGCTCTGTCCCCTTTTCCAAAACCATTTCAAAAGATGGGCGCTTGGAAAGTGACATAAAAATGCGGAGCTTTGCATCGTGCGTCGATTTTTTGTCTTTCACTGAGTCTATTTCAAAAACCACCGAGCGATTTGTGAGCTCTATAATATGTGCATGAAATTCATAGCCGGAATTGTCTAGCAAAACGAGCATGTGTCCGACCTGAAAACGCAAAACATGCCGAAGTTGATGCGCGAGGTTGGAATCGGCAATTTCTACTTCACCTTTTTGGGGCAAATGCGCCAAATCTTTTTCTACGAAGAAGCGGTGGATTTTCATGGAATCTAGTACGCCTAGTATGCAATAACCGTAATCTAACCAATAGCTTGGAATCGCTTTGTAATTAATTGCATCGGGACTTGAAGCGAAATTCCCAGATGCAACCGTCGGTAGTTGTAATATCTCAAATATTTTCTCAAAGCACAATTGATCTCTACTACATCGTTTGATACTTTGTCCAGACATTCTTCTTGGAGTGTCCGATTGAACCTTTCGATATGGGCGTTGTCGTTCGGCTTTCCGATTCTCGTGTAGCGATGACTTTTTTGCACCTGCGACACAAACCATCTCCCAAACTCCGGTCCATGATCACTTTGCAACATTTTGAATTTAAATGGTGCGTGACTTTGTGCTTCATGAATGAAGCGAAGTGAGATTGCCCCGTTCATTTTTTCACTCGCCCACGCATACACCCACCTCGAATACACATCCAAAGCCACGAATACATACAATCGCTTCTTTTCATCAATCATCCGGTGAATAGTGTCCAACTGCACCAAATTGCCAGCTTTCAGGGGAATCGGGCGATCCACATGAGGGTGGAACCGTTTCCACTGACTCCGTTTCTTCATGAGTCCATGTCGATCGATTGTTCTACGGACAGAGTTCAATGACACATGCACTCCCTGATTCAGAAGAGTTCGATGCACCACTTCGCTGGTGCGCCTAGTCTTCAATCGAAGTGCGATAATTTTTTTAACTACACTCGACTTCAATTCTTTCGGGTGATGTTTTGGTCTGGACGATTGTGTCGGTATTGAGTGGTATCCGTATCTTTTTGATTTTTTGAACCACTTCACGATGACACTTTGGCTGAAACCAAAGTGTCGGGCGACCTTTCTGGTGCTCCAGCCTTTGTATACAAGGGTTGCAGCTTCTCTCCTAATCCGTGGCATGTGAGGGTTTGTTGTGTATGGCATGGAAATCATCCTAATTCCTCAGGTGATTCCAAGCTATTGGGATATTACGAATAACTTGACAAAATAAGCTAGTGTGGGAGTATTGGGGTGGATTTTGGATTGCCCGACTAACCACAAAAATGAGGAGGGTAGGATGACAACAACGACACACGGGAACCAGAAGGCAGCCGGCAAAAACGATGGCGTTCTCGGGTCTGAAGTTACGATGGATCAACGAATAACCATCGCCGCTCGAAGGCTTGCCGAGCTAACGACCATTGGCAAGGAGGACATCGATAAAATCATGAGAAATGTGTTCAGCTCTCTTCCTGGTAATTGGGAAAGCCAGCGCGGAAATATCCAAGAAAAAGTCTTCGAGCGAATGAGGATGATCTCAACACCTCGGAGTGCGTGACGAACACGCCCATGTTCTCTCTCCATCCCCGCCGCGCACCCCGTGGGTCGCGGCGTTTTTTCTTTCCTACACTTCTAGCAAATTTTTGCCAATAAAAAGACTTCTGCTATAATGCCGCACATGCTAATACCAATGGTTATAGACAAAAGTCAGTTTGGCGAGCGAGCGTACGATATTTATTCACGTTTGCTCAAAGACAACGTCATTTTCCTCGGCGGCCCAATAGACGACACTATGGCCAATGTCATCATTGCCCAGCTCCTTTTCTTGCAGTCGGAAGATCCGAAAAAAGATATTTCGCTTTACATAAATTCGCCCGGCGGCTCTGTCACTTCTACTATGGCAATTGTCGACACGATGAATCATATTAAAAACGACGTCTCTACAGTGTGTGTCGGCATTGCGGCTTCGGGCGGCGCGATCGTGCTCGCAAGTGGTAAAAAAGGCAAACGCTATGCCCTACCAAATTCAGAAATTATGATCCATCAGCCATGGGGCGGCGCTGAAGGCCGTGCTTCAGACATCGAAATTACTGCCAAACAAATTATCAAAACCCGCGAACGCCTCAACAAAATCCTCGCAGACATCACCGGCAAACCTTTGACGCAAATCGAGAAGGATGTAGACCGCGATTATTTCATGACGGCAGAAGAGTCGAAGAAATACGGCATTATTGACAAGATTATTTAAAAGTGCTAACGTACAAAGCGGAATCAGGTTAGCTGAGCAGTGTGTCTGTCTTAGCTGTTGAAAGTAAGATCGTTCATCAACCCCATAAAATACAGGAGGTGAGCATAATGGGAACCAATCGGTCAGTCATATGGCTCGTTGTTGCGCGTACCGTCGCCAGCGTTATCTTTCTTGAAGCGCTCGTGGTAATTCTGATGTTTATCGCGAAAGTGCCTCCGTTTCAAGATCGGTTTTCCGCTAGTTCAGAGAAGGCTGTCTCGTTCGTCAAACCATGGCCGTCTACTAAAAAACTAATCCCAGGAAACCTTTACTACACGCATGACCAAATTGTTTTCGTATGCAATGAATCTGACATGTGGGGTGGAAAAATGTTGGTTGCATTTCACTACCCAGAAATGTACATGTCCGGAGGAGTGAGAATCGATGTCGATGGAAACATCTGCGAAGCAACCATTGACGATTTCCTGGAAAAAATCCGTCCGGAGATCGAGCAAATTCAAGAATAGCCTTCAAAGCCAGACCCCGCGGTCTGGCTTTTTTTCTTATCTAAATCTATATAAATCTATGAGATTTTTAATTTTTTAAACAGACTGTCGATGGAAAGATGTTCTTGTTTTTTACCTGATTTGTATTCAAACAAACTTAAAATAGCGTGGAGTTGGTCGCTTTTTTTTATTGCCAAACGAGCGTGTTTCTCGCTTTCGATAGCAATTTTTTCGAATTTTTTAATATCTTTTTTATTCACAATCGCATTGTATATCATGGTAAAAACAATAGCAAAAGCGTATCAAGAAGAAATTAATTTTGAATAAAGTCGTGAGCTTTACAAATGTTCGAGGATTTTGTACTATTACGGCGGTTTTAAATTTTCGAAACAAATATTATTCCGTAATTTTGTGATTTCGTTTTTCGTTTTTATACCGACTGACTGAAAATGACCGCCGATCCCCCGTTACACTGAAAAAACTAAAAGCGGGGTTGCACCAAACACATGTCGATTAAATTAGCGTTAGCCTTTGCGGGCTTCGCGTCGCTCGTTGGTGTGGCCTTTGGTTACTTCCTGCGCTGGATCGTTTCTCTCGGAAAAAAGGGCTCAATGGAGCTCCAGATCAAGCAGATGATGCTTGAGGCGAGAGAAGACGGCAAAAAAATAATCAAAGAAGCTGAAGAAAAAGCTGAAACGACACTCAAAGAGGCGCGAACAGAAATTAAAGAAAAAGAGGAACAAACGAAAAAAGCTGAAGATCGAATCATCAAAAAAGAAGAATTTTTAGACAAACGCCAGTTAGACATAGACAAAGAAGTTGAGTCGATAAAGGAGAAAGTTGCTGAGATAAAGCAAATTCGGGAAAAAAGCGACGAGCTTCATAAAAAGCGTACACACGAACTCGAAAGAGTGGCTGGTTTGTCGCAAGATGACGCTAAAAAAGAGCTCATCACCACCCTCGAGAAAAATGCCGAGGAAGATTTACTCGTGCGCATGCAAAAGCTCGAGATCCAAGCCGCTGAGCGCCTCGATCGCCGCGCCAAAGATATTTTGGCTGTCACTATTCAACGCCTTGCCACTTCTGTGTCTTCGGAAATTATGACGACCATCGTGCCGATTCCTTCAGACGAAGTGAAGGGCAAAATTATTGGTAAAGAAGGACGAAACATCAAGGCCTTCGAGCGCGCTACGGGTGTGGAAATAATTGTCGACGATACACCAGGCGCCATCACTATCTCCTCTTTCGACCCAGTACGCCGCCAGCTAGCGCGCGTTGCTCTCGAAAATCTCATTCAAGATGGACGTATTCAACCTGCGAAAATTGAGGAGATGGTTGAAAAAGCCAAACAAGAGATAGACAAAATTATAAAAGAAAAAGGTGAACAAGCCGTTTATGAAGCGGGAGTGTTCAACTTAGACCCGCGCATTGTTTCTATCGTCGGCCGCCTTCATTTCCGCACAAGCTACGGACAAAATGTGCTTCAGCATTCTATAGAAATGACACATATCGCCGGCATGCTCGCTGAAGAGCTCGGCGCAAATGTGGCCGTGGCAAAAGCTGGCGCCCTTCTTCACGATATCGGCAAAGCTGTCGATCATGAAGTGGCTGGCTCGCATGTAGAAATCGGCCGCCGCATCTTGCAAAAATTTGGCGCCAGCGAAGAAATCATCAAAGCCATGCAGGCTCATCATGGAGAATATCCGTATGAGACTATTGAGTCTATTATTGTCCAAACTGCCGACGCCATCTCTGGTAGTCGCCCTGGCGCCCGCCGCGATAGCGTTGAAAACTATCTCAAGCGCCTTTCCGAGCTCGAGGCAGTAGCCAGCTCCTTTGCCGGCGTAGAAAAATCGTACGCTCTCCAAGCCGGCCGCGAAATCCGCGTCTTCGTATTCCCTGCCCAAGTTTCCGACCTCGAAGCCAAAGAAATGGCTAGAAATATAGCTTTACGCGTCGAAAACGAGCTCAAATACCCAGGCGAGATAAAGGTCAACGTCATCCGCGAGATGAGGGCCACTGAGTTTGCCAGATAATTTTTCGGTAAAAATATAATAAAAAAACCCGATCAATTGATCGTGGCTTCGGTTGCTTAACGTGAACCGAAAACGTTTGTGGACTTAACCACGATATCTCTTCACCACCTTGAAACCTTGCCGTGCGATGTGTTCCTCTACATCCGCGGCATGCCAAGGGTTGTGTAGCTGCACCCGGCGCTGGTCGGATGGATCGTCGGGGTGGTGAACACAAACAATGGACCCGAGAGGTTGGAGGGTGTTGTCTAGGACGTTGACACGGCTCTCAAACGAACCTTCCGGACCGGTGTTTTTGATCACAATAACGACAAATTCCATGTGAAATCTCCTGTGGTGGTGAAAAGAACACTTCTGTTTCGTCTTTATTCCCGGAACCACGACGGTGGTCCGGGTGGGAATGGGCGGCGGTTTTGAATGTGAGCCGTCACCACACGGTCCTTCATTGCCTCTGACGCACCAAGGTACGTAGCGTCGAAAGCCAACGAGAACTCTTTTCTCTCGAGACAGTGCTCGACAAGGCGATCCACCTCTGGTTGAGACGCCCCGTAAACAAGCGGGATCACCTCTTCCGTCGGCCACCCTGTCCGGATGCACGCACCAATGAGAAAATCGGCATGAACCTGATCCTTCTTGATCATCATGTTTATCTCCCAATACAGTGGTGTAAATTCAAAGAACTTTTTCTGTTTCGTCTTTTCAGACTCATCAGGTGAAGTACACACTTCACGACAGAGGGAGATTTTTTTGAAGTCTCCCAAAACTTCCGATAGTACTCGCTTATCAAGCGCTCCGGAATCTAACCGAAGTATTTCTCCTCCGTCGTTCTAGATCAGATGTGTCAGACACAACTGATTTCGAATTCGAAGAAGATCGAGGTGGAAGAGCAGGGGGTGGTGCCTGTTTTCCTCCTGGAATTGGAAGATGACTGTATCTTCCGCAGGTTTTTTCTTCAACACACCTCCCACAAATCCCGACTGCGGCATGCTTTTCTGCACCGCCACACTTGCTCGGGTCTCCTCCTTCAACGATCTTCAATCCAAATTGGTTGCGAGTTGCTTTGCAGCAACCCTTGGAACAAGTGACCATTTCAATGATGGTCACGGATCCATGGTTTCCACAGATATGGCATACCTTCATGGTAGAACTCCTGCTAAATTCTTTTGAAAGAACATCTCTGTTTCGCCCTTTCAAGCTCGTCAGGCAAAGTACACACTTTGCGACAGAGAGAGTTTCCATCGAAGCTCTCAACTTCGGGAACACTGCTTTTCCAGGCTCACCATTTGGCCACAGACGATGACGACTGTTAAACTTGTGCCAATTCGTAACACAAAACCTTTTCCTTGGGCCATTTCAAATCTCCTATAAAAGGTTTAAAGAACACATATCCGTCCCCCTTAATGGGCTTCTACGATATATTACTGGGTAGAAGCCCCTTAGGGAGGCAGATAAAAACTTTCTGCAGATACACTATCACATTCATTAAATTTGTCAATGTATTTATAACATTTTATAATTTTAGTGTTATATTACCCATAACATGTTGACTTTTTTCGTTATTTCTATACGATATATTTGTTACAAATCTATAACAATTTATAAAGACCATGTATCAAAAACTCTTTTTATCAGCTGGATTGACCGAAGAACAAGCAAAAATTTACGATGCTCTTCTTAAAAATAAAGGCTTGCCGGCAAGTAGAATTTCTAGGCTCTGTGAGATGGAGAGGAGTTTTGTATATAAGATTTTAAATCAACTTACATCTCTCAAGCTCGCCCAAAAAATAGAAAATAAGGGAGAGATTGCCATCTTCAGGGCCGAACACCCCCAGAGAATCCTCGATATGGTAGAGGAGAAACGGGTGATTATTGAGAATTCATTCAATCAAATAAGGGCAGAAATCGGTAACGCCATTTCTTCATACAACATTACGATCGGCAAACCTAGCGTTCGTTTTGGAGAGGGATTAAGCGGTTTAGAAGAGTTGCATCAGGACATCATAAGGAGCGGGGAGGACATAAAGCTGTTTCGTTCCCACTTAGACAGAACCTTTCCTGAAAACAAAGCTTTAATAAAAAAACAGCGGGGTCTTAGAGTATCAGCTGGATTAAAAACAAAAATTGTTGGAGCATTACCAGGCGCTTTAAGTGAAAATAGAGAAGAAGCAGACATTGAAATACAGAGAAAAGAAGACGCTTCGTTTTTGGTTGATCGGCGAATCGTTGACGATTTTGATGTCCCCGCACAGATAACAATATATGGTAACAAGGTGGCGATTATCGACTTTAAAAACAACATAATTACCACAATTATTGAAAATGAAAGTGTGCGAGAAACATTTGAAAAAATATTTGACTACATGTTTAACACAGCGAGGAAACTTTAGAGTACAGATGATGCAAAATCCTATATTAGCCATATTCTATGGCAATCCTGTCGCCGCTTGCTTAAAAAACGGCCTATAATATAATCTAAAGCGAAAAGAGCATTACGAAACATTATAAGAAGCCTTAAAATTAAGCTCAAAAAAAATGAACAAACAAGGAATCGTAGAAGCTGTGCACACAAAACTCGGCGGTACGAAAGTCCAAGCTGAAGAAGTTGTTGACATGATAATCAACTCTATCGTTGATACTCTCAAGGGTGGCGGTGAGGTTTCTATCGCTGGTCTCGGTATTTTCTCCACCAAGATGCGCGCCGCCCGCCAAGCCCGCAATCCTCGCACTGGCGAAGCAATCAGCGTGCCAGCCATGCGCGTGCCAAAATTCCGCGCCGCCAAAGCTCTCAAGGATTCGGTGAAATAAAAAGTGTCGACAAAACCAAAATCCATCCTCGTTACCGGTTGCGCCGGCTTTATTGGCGGTAATTTCTGCAAACAGTTTAGAAAAGAATTTCCAAACACAGAAATAGTCGGCATAGACAATCTTTCAACCGGCCGCCGCAGTGCAATTGAGCCATCAATCACCTTCTACAGAGGATCAATTCTCGACGCCGCACTTCTTGAGAAAATTTTTGCCAAACACAAGCCGGAATTTATTTTTCATTTTGCCGCCCTACCTCGCGTTTCCTACTCAATAGAACACCCACGAGAAACGAGTGAGATAAACACCATAGGAACAGTCGCCCTTCTTGAGACCTCACAAAAACACAACGTGAAAAGATTTATTTATTCCGCTTCATCTGCTGTATACGGCGGCGCAGCCAAAATGCCCACCAAAGAATCGGAAAATGCTCCCAATCCAAAATCTCCGTATGGTGCCCAAAAATATGCCGGTGAAATCTTCTGCCGCATTGCCAGTGAAATTTCATCACTCGATACAGTCTGTCTCCGCTATTTCAACGTCTTCGGTCCTGGCCAATATGCCGGCACTGCTTACGCCGCAGTAATCCCCGCTTGGCTCGAGACAATCTTCCCCGCAAAAACCAGCCGCGGCGACAAAAAATTCCTTAGAGGTTACATCGAGGGCGACGGCAATCAGACCCGTGATTTTTGTTTTATCGAAAATGTGGTTTCGGCAAATATCCTCGCAATGAAATCAAAAAAACGGCTCGGTGGCGAGGCTTTCAACATTGCCTGCGGCAGTCGAATCAGTCTCAACCAAACTGCGAAAATGATCGAGCGGTTCACGGCGCACACCGGTAAAAAACTCAATTTAGAAAAACGCCCAACACGTATCGGCGATGTCCGCCACTCTTACGCCGACATTTCCAAGGCCAACAAAATTCTCGGCTACAAACCAAAAGTAAAATTTGAAGAGGGATTAAAGAAAACTATTGAGTGGTTTGAGATGAGAAAGAATTAAACAGAGTTAGGAATTTTTGTATTCCAATACTTCTGCAATACATCTTTAACCATGGTTCTTTTCATTGCGTCCGTATAGTAAGTTTTTATTTCACTCTCAGCCCATTTCTTGTAAGACAATCTGAAAAACCACTTCCCTTTTTCTAGATTCTTTAATGCCTCCAGTTTTGTAAATATAAATTCTCCGAAATCTATGCAAACGACTTTCCCCTGAGAATTAACTCCATAATTTGGTTGAAATTTATACACCGAATCGTGAATACCGTATGACCAAAATAATTTTTGCAATTCAATATAGCCATCAACAATTTTTTTATTATTTTCCAAACTGCTTTGAATTAAATAATCCTCAACTGGCGTAACTTTATCTTGAGTAAAGTTCAGGGTGTCTCCAATAAATTCAGGGTTAGCAAATAAATCTAGGGGAATTACTTTCATTTTCTCTTTCATTTTTTGCAAGGCTCTTTTATTTTCTTTATTAGAATTTACTGCGACAACGAAAGCTTTAAAAATAGAAGCGTTTTCTCGCTCTCTTACCAGAACAAATACTTTGAAGAAGGTGTAGAGATACGACTGTGTTTTCTTCAAAACTCGGTTGTTCCCAATGTCGTAAACTTTGTATTGGAAACCTTCGGCAAAATGTTTCATGAGAAAATTATAGCTCACAGCTCGAACTGAAACACCTCGGTCTAACTAGTTTCTCTTAAAGAGCACCACTAATGAATGTTCATACTCGCATGTCCAAGAATCTGCGAATTTGAAACCATGAGTACCCGCTTCTTTTATAAGGTTATCTTTATTGAATCGTCTTGTTCTGAAAACCTCAATACCGTCATAGCTCATCCTAAAATAATTATTCTCATCTTTTCGCCATTTGATAAGTGATGCATCCACGTTCTTAATATGAGACAAAACAAACGCTGGATAATAATAATTGGTCTGATATTTCTTGAAATCTATATCTACATATTTATCCATCTTTACTCCAACCAGTAGGCAATCTCCCGATTTTGAATTCTTTTGAAAAATACTCCAGAGCTCGCTACTTGAATCATCAAAGTTTCCTAATGTTCCCCCAAGGCACACATGCAACGTATTGCCGTTAAATGAGGGCTGGTAATTTTGGAATAAATCCTGGATGAGCTTTGCTTGGATAGAATTTTTCCCGAATTCAAACTCTTTGTCTTTAAGGTTCTCTCCAAAAAGCTCGATAAAGGTTTTGTTTATATCAATCCCTTCCAATGAAACCACCTTCGATTGCTCTAACTCAAATCTTACAATTTCTAATTCTGTTTCTCCTACACCAACACCGTAGTGTATTTGGTTTAAGCCCTTTATATATTTTGATATCTCATTCTGATTGTTTTGAAGCACCACTAATTCTCCGTTTGGATTCTTGAAATTCAGAGGATTATTGAAACACACAAGAAGCCATCCGAGAGGATTTCTGAACCATTGTTCGCCTTCTAATTTGCCAGATTGAACCTGCTCATTGAGGCGTTTCTCCAGAATATCCTCTACATCTGTGAATTCTTTCTTTATCATAAATCCCTCCAATACTAGCTTAAATAAATACTTTATTAAAACCACCTAACAACTTAAAGTCTCTCAATCTCTGTAACTAAAGTGTGCGGGTAGAGAGAATCGAACTCTCGTCTACTGCTTGGAAGGCAGTCATTCTACCACTAAACCATACCCGCGATTTTCGGCGGCAACAGCTATTTCGCCGCCTCTTCCACTATATTAAGCACAGTTTCAAAATTGTCACGCTCCGACACCTTATTGCGTCGCTCAAAGCCGCAACTTTCACAAACATGCACGATGGTGTATTTGGTGACATCACCCTTCGCGTCGGTACCACCTTCGATGCGCACCGGCTCCATAAAGCCACCGCATTTGTCGACCATTTCCCTATCGCCCGGATGAATATCAACGTGCTTGCTCCACAAACACGCGGAGCAATGATTTGTAAAACCGTCCCCTTCCATGGGCAGGCCACATTTGCCGCACTTAAAATCTTCGCGGGTTTTCTTGAACATAAGATTGTTTATTAAGTTTAACACTTCAAATGAAAAGGCGCGTATAGATTTTTTTCTCTACACGCGCTCTTGAAGTTGGCAGAACGAACAAAACGAGTCACTGATAGTTAATCGCACTGACAAGAGAATCCAGTGCCCGAACCACACCTTCGCTGTCAGTGGCCGCATCAAACTCTCTCCACACCATTCCATAGTAGTCACGGGTAGGATCATCTCCCGGCATACCTTCGTAGACAAATCGCATGTGTGCGACGGAATACATGATCAGATCCCTCCAGCGATCAAATTGCCGGACTGAGATTGACCGCTCTTTTCCAGCGATCAGTTGAAGAAGATCGCGTAGCTGGAATTTGTCGAGTTGGGGCGGACGCATCTGAGGCTCCAACGTCTTTCCAATCGAATAGACATGGATATCGACCTCAAGCTCAGCCGTGGCCTCCGAGGTGTTTGGCCAACCTTCAATGCCGAGAACTTTCGGGTCGAAGTGGATGCACGTTCGAAGCTGTCCTCGGCCAGGACTAAGCGTGTCCATCATGTTGTCGACATGCATCTGACTCACCACATCAGCAGATCCCCACGAATCGAGCGTCGTGCAAGCGATGATCCGATCTTTAGTTGGATAGATGTAGACGATACTTCCTTCAACATGAACCTCGAGCGGCTCGTTGATACTGTGCTCTTGATAACACGACGGGAACCTGTGAATCTTAAAACGGATCGGTAACTTCGTAAGCAGCGTTTCGATCTGCTCGCGAGTTACGCCATCAGCCACAGACACGACTCGAAAAATGTTTCCGCCGCGTTGCCCACTCTCAACCAAGAATGGTGCGAGAGTGGTCTGTTTTGATTTTATTCTAGCCAAGATTTCCTCCTTTTTGAAAGAACTGTTGCTACGACCCTCCGTAGCGAGGTTATCATTTTGATACAATAACTCAAAGAAAATATCACAGCCTTCAGCCCATGTCAAGGAAAACCTTGTTTTAATAATCCCTGGTCTATATGATTTCGGGGCGCCGGGATTCGAACCCGGAGTCACTTGATCCCAAGTCAAGCATGTTACCGTTACACCACGCCCCGTTTAGCTAGTTGCCGTCGGCGCGTTTTTGCGCTTAAAGGACAATGGCTATCGTAGCATAGGAGATTGAAAATCGAAAATCAGAGGATGACATCCCACAAAATCTTTATATAAAACTTCTTTTCAGACTTAGATAGATACACGAGCGCTACATTAAAGCTCCAGTCGGCCGATTCAGACATTTTGTTCTCCTCCAGCCATATTTTTATAATCCTCCGAGTCTTTCTAATTTTTGAGACACTAACGTTGTCTTCGGGGCGATAATCATTAAAACCCTCCCCAAAAGTGCGGCCTTTTGATGTTTCACGTGAAATGTCTGGCCGATTCCCCACCAAAGAACCATCGAACCTTTCACGTGAAACAGTTTTGACCTCGAAAAACATCAGTCTTTCTCTGCCCCTACCGGCCACACCAGCTCCAGCAGGAACCTTCATTATTAGATCAATTTCGCCATATTTTCGGCGAAAATTGGAAGAAACGAACTCCAATCCTTTAGACAAAAGATGTTTCTTAGTTACCTGTTCCCCTACAAATCCTAGCTTTTGATTCTCAGATCCGCCAGATGCCTCCTTTTTCTTTTTATTCCTTATAATTGCCCATTTTCTAGCGTTTACCTTCTTTGAAATTTGTTTTGTGGTCATAATTACAGAAAATTAGCATAAACACCCTAAAGAAAACTTTAAGAATGGTTAAAGATGGCGTTTCACGTGAAATACCCCCCCAGGAGAAGGGTCGAAACGTTTCTTAAGAAACACTTTTTCGTTTAAATATGCCTAAAATTGCCCCAAAACAGTCTCAAACGCACCGTTTTTCACGTGAAACACAGAGAAAACTCTCAAAAACCTTTGTTTATAGCCATTTAATAGATATAGGACAAAAAATCACTGACTTTTACGAAAATGTCCTTTATACACATGTCCCCAGACTTATCCACAGTTTTGGCCTTTTTACTGTCTTTTGACCCCTATGGTCCTTTAGTGTGCGGGTAGAGAGAATCGAACTCTCGTCTCGTCCTTGGCAAGGACGCATTCTACCACTAAACCATACCCGCGTATGAAACTTGTCTTATATCTGTCTTCGCAGTGCGCCCAGCAGGACTCGAACCCACAATAAGCGATCCGAAGTCGCTTGTGATATCCATTTCACCATGGGCGCAAACCCTACACTTCGTTATAATACGCTACCAAAAGTTTTTGCCAAGCGATCATCTCAGTTTGTGAGTAAAATTGTGAGGTGATAAGATTTGTGATAATGAAATCGACCGCAAAAATCAGTCCTGACACTTTCTCCATCCCAAAAGAAGTTGCGCAAGTCACAAGTACGCTCAAAAAGCATGGCTACGAGGCCTATATCGTCGGTGGCTGCGTGCGCGACCTGTTTATTGGTAGAACGCCAAAAGATTGGGATGTCACCACCAATGCGACTCCAGAGCAAATCGTGGCCATATTCCCAAAGACTTTTTACGAAAACGATTACGGCACGGTGGGTGTGGTGAATGAGGAGACAGGAGCGGCCGCGAAAGACGCAGGTGATGGCGATGAAGTAACGGCCGCGCCGATAGATGAGTCTCTAAAAGTCATTGAGGTCACACCGTACAGAGTAGAATCTGGTTATTCGGACAAACGTCGGCCGGATAAAGTGTCCTTTAGCAAAAAAATTGAGGACGATCTTAAAAGACGTGATTTCACATTCAATGCTGTGGCTTACGATGTAGAAAATGGCCAGATTGTTGACCTTTTTGATGGTTTGAAAGATTTAGACAAGAAGATTGTGCGGGCAGTGGGGGAGCCGACAGAGCGATTTAGTGAGGACGCGCTTCGTATTTTGCGTGCCGTACGTATTCATGCTGAGCTTGGCTTCTCTATAGACCCGGCGACCCAAGCGGCGATGAAAGAACATGCTGGTCTGCTCAAACACATTGCCAAAGAGCGTGTCCGTGAGGAATTTTCGCGGATTATTATGTCGCCACACCCAAAAGAGGCGATTGAGCTATGCCAAGAGCTCGGCATTTTGTCCTTTATAATTCCTGAGCTACCGGCCGCGATTGATGTGAAACAAAATCAGGCTCATTCATTTGATGTATGGACACATCTCTTAAAGACACTGGAGCACTCAGCCAAGAAAGGCTGGCCTTTGCATATTCGTTTGGCGGCTCTGCTTCATGATATTTCCAAGCCTGAGACGCGCCGTTGGTCTGACGAAAAGAAAGACTGGACGTTTCACGGACACGATGTGGTGGGCGCACGCGTGGCCGAACAGGTGCTAAAAAACCTCAAATATCCGAATGATTTGATTGATAGGGTAGTGAAACTGGTGCGTTGGCATATGTTTTTCTCGGATACAGAGAAGATCACGCTTTCGGCCGTGCGCCGTTTGGTGGCTAATGTTGGCCCTGAAAATGTCTGGGACCTTATGAATGTACGCATTTGCGACCGTATTGGCACCGGCCGGCCGAAAGAGAGCCCATATCGCCTCCGCAAATACCACTCTATGGTAGACGAAGCGATGCGCGACCCGATTTCTGTCGCCATGCTCAAGATAAACGGTGCGAAAATCATCGAGGTGGCCGACGAGAAGCCAGGACCGAGAATCGGCTATATTTTGCACGCTCTCTTAGAGGAAGTGCTCGAGGATCCAAAGTTGAACGAGGCCGAAAAACTCGAAAAACTCGCCGGTGAATTCGCTGGCCTAAGCGACACCGAACTCCAAAAAATTGGCGACGCTGGAAAAGCTAAAAAGAAAGAGGAGGAGGATAAGGCTGTGGGGGAAATAAGGAAAAGGCACTGGGTGGAATAGGTTTCGTTAGTTGCATTTTTCGTCACCGCGATAAATTTTTTGCTAAAATTTTCACTCACTCTCGGCCCGTCGGCCTCCGAGAGTGACTCAAAATCCAACTAACGAAACCTTAGAAAAAACGAGTAAAATTTTGGCAAAAAGAAACCGCCCGAATCCAAAGGCGATGGCTCAGGCGGTTGTGAAAGCGTCATCCAGTGAGAGAGATAATCGAAGCGATATCTTCTTTTATAAAGGATATGGTTGAGAGATATACATACCCCGTAATTATGTCCTTTACCAGAAAAACCTTTCGTGAGTGTGCACCACTCTTCGAAAGAACCAATGTTCGGAATTCCGCCCGAGATAGAGTCTGGGACATCCAACCGAACCTCTGTCCTTTATACTAACACCGGTGCAAAATAATAAAAGACATTTTGCTTGCGCGGTTGGGGATAACTTGTCTTTTTATGTCAACTTTGTCCTTTATAAAGCACCGGCAGCGCGGAAAAAGCTGACGACTTTATTTGTCTAAATTTACCTCGATAGAAATCGGGCAGTGGTCGGAGCCAAAAAAATCTTCGTGAATTTTTGTGGATTTGATGTGTGGCAAAAATTCTTTTGAAACAAAAAAATAATCGATGCGCCAACCAACATTTCTTTCGCGAGCAAAAGTTTTCATATCCCAATATGTGTAAGCACTCGCTGTAGTGGGGAAGAAGTAACGAAAAGTATCGACATAGCCCGCGGCGACAACTTCATCGAGCCACGCGCGCTCAATAGGCAAGAAGCCTGTGTTTTCTGAATTTTCTTTTGGTCGAGCGAGGTCGATTTCGTTGTGAGCCGTGTTTATGTCGCCGCAAAACACTATATTTGGCTGGGTTTTTCGGGTTTTTTGGATAAACTTTAGAAATTCTTTATAAAAATCGAGCTTGTATTTGAGTCGCTCCGGGCCACCACCGCCATTAGGGAAATAGACGTTTATGAGGCAAAAATTTTCGAAATAGACAGCGATGAGACGACCCTCGTCGTCGAGAGTCGGCACGCCCATGATGTATTCGACTTTTTGTGGCTGGATTTTTTTTGTCGCGGCAACTTTGCCCGTTTTTACATAAATAGCCACGCCGCTATAACCTTTTTTTACTTTAGGAAAATCGAAAAAGGATTCGTAGCCGGGCGGATGGAGAATGTCTTCGCCGAGTTGATCTGGATTGGCTTTGGTTTCCTGGAGGCAAAGAATATCTGGGTCTTCAGCTAAAATTTCCGCCCATTTGCCTTTTTTGTGGATGGCGCGAATGCCGTTTACATTCCAGGAGATTATTTTAATCATTGATAAATTGTAACAGAAAGGTTAGCCTAAAGCTGGAATTGACGAAGTCTGGTGAAATTTGGCGAACGTAAGTAGCCAAAAAAGCACACGGGAAAACACGAGAATGGGAGGTGGGTATGAGCTCGTCAAGAAGTTTCGCTATCACCGATGGGTGTCGTCGCTGTGACGGACGTTGCAAATGCGTCCGCACCGATACCTACGCAAACAACGGAGTCTTCGGTCAGCCGGTCCACAAAAAACGGTCATGGGATGGATTGGCGATAACGATGTTAGCGGTGGCCGTTTCTGTTGCTCTCGCCGTCGCTCTACTCCACCAAGGCTTCGAAGGGGATGGAGGAGTGACGCTAGAGGGTCTTCAGCAACAACAAACCGAACAGGTGAAGCAGAGGAAGATCGATGTCGGCAAAAGACTCTTGGCGATGAGGGTGAAGATCGACGACATCCTTTTCTACAAGACGGGCGATGTCGAGACAGTCTTCTGGGTTCACAAAGAGAAGGACGGCACGCTCGATGCTATGAGCTGGACCGGAAGCATCGAAACTTTCTGGGGTGATGAGTACGGAGAAAAGGGAGTGATTGTCTTATCAGATGGCGGGACAGAGCACATCAGGCTACTCGCCAAAATGGGAGAAGAGCTCAACCTGTTCATCGACGATCAGGCAAAACGTGACCTTGGCGACCGCTGACCGGTTGACAAATCCTAAGCCTAGAGCTAGGATACTGTCAGTTCCTTTAGTTCATCTTGCCCCCCGGAAGCCGGATCTGGCGCTCTCTGAGTGCCGATCCGGTTTTTTTCTTGCAAAAATTTCACGGCGGACATGGCGCTAAACATATCAGCACATTTCAATTTTTATTGTGAAATTTTTTATGAACCTCGCGTAATTCTTTATCTGTAATGTGGGTGTAAATTTGTGTCGTGCCGATATTTGCATGACCGAGAAGCATTTGCACAGAACGAAGATCGGCGCCATTGCGGAGAAGGTCTGTGGCGAAGCTGTGACGAATAACATGCGGCGTGACTTTTCTAGTAATACCGGCTTTTATCGCATAGTGCTTAATGATTCTTTCCACAGAACGGGGAGTGAGCGCGCCATCGCCACTTTTTCCGGCAGATTTTTCACCGCCGCCTTTGTCGCCGCCATTTTTCCCAAATTGCACAAAGAGCGGCTCGGCCATATCCGTGCGTTTGTCTAAATATTTTTTGAGAGCCTCTTTTGCAGACGGAGAAATAAAAACGACGCGAATTTTTTCGCCCTTGCCGCGCACCGAGAGCTCATCATTTTTTAAGTTTATGTCGCAAGTGAGAGAGCAGAGCTCAGAGACACGCAGACCGGTAGAGAATAGGAGCTCGAGCATGGCGCGATCGCGCAAAGTTTTCAAATCGTCGCCTTGTGGCGCGGCCATAAGTCGCTCTAATTCTTCCGGAGAAATGAGATCGAGCGAACGTTCTGGCACTTTTGCGAGCTCTATTTTATCGGGCGAGAGGGAAACAACGCCACGCTTTGCCAAATATTTTAGAAACGCCCGCAGAGCGATGAGATAATAATTCTGCGTCTTTTTTTTGAGTGTCGCGGGCGCGCCACCACCAGCCGCGCGAGCCGAGCTAGAGCCAGCACCACCGCGTGCGCCCACAGACTGTCGATTGAGCCAAAGGCGATATTCGCGGAGCAAATTTTCTGTGAGAGCTTTAGGATTTTCCGTTTTCGCAAACTCAAGAAAGCGGGTGAGATAGAGATCATAATTTTCGACAGTTTTGAGCGAACGGCCACGCTCAATTTCCACATATTCCAAAAATTCACGCTTGAGCTCCGAGAGTTTCATTACGAAAATTATAGCATTGTGCGACACGCCATTGACAACGAGCTGTTTTTAATTAGATAATTGTGGCAGACAGAAAGGCGAATGTCGCCAATCACACCGCAACGTACGACTCAAGGAAAGGACTGGCTGTATGTCGAAAAATAGAACCGGCTGGTCGTTCCCCAGAATATCGGTGCTTGAAATTGTCTTGTTTCTGTCCATCATGATTGGCCTGGCCTTTTTTGTGAAGAATGCCCTTATGCCAGGAATAAGGGCGGGTGACAAACAAGGAGTTCAGAAATGAGCCGACTCAGCAAAGCTCTCGCCAGACCCTTCGAGCGGGTAGGCGACATCGATGTGCCACTCACGGGCAAAAACTTCCTCGTTTCCAACATCGCTGCTCTAGCTTTTTTGGCTGTTTTCCTCTTCGCCCTGCTATACACCATCCTAATGGTACTGGCCGAAAAGCTCCACCTCGTGAGACGCCTCCAATGACCCCAGTAGCCATCGGCACTGGGGTTTCTCTTTAATTTTGGCCGCAGTTTACAACTTTTACCTTTTGTGATAAGATTGCTCGGCAATGTTAACCAAGACAAAAAAACAACGAACTATCAAAGAAGTCAAGATTCACGACACCGATACCGGCTCACCGGAGGTGCAAATTGCCATTATAAGCAAGCGAATCGAAGAATTGGCTAGTCATTTGAAGAAAAACACCAACGACAAACATTCTCGTCGTGGCCTCTTAGCTATGGTTGCCAATCGTCAAAAGCACATGAAATATCTTCAGAAAAAGAGCGCTAGCCGTTATAATGCACTTGTGAAGAAGCTGGAGTTGAAAAAGAAGGGGTAAGGCCACGAGTCGCCGGCACCGGGAAAGTCGCCAAATTTTAATAAATAGCTCATTTAAATCATTTAAAAATGCCCGTCGTAAAACACAAAAATCAACGAGTTGGAATCTTCATTGACACGCAAAATCTTTATCACAGCGCCAAAAATCTTTATCACTCTAAAGTAAATTTTGGTCAGATTGTGAAAGATGCGGTCGCTGGCCGTTCACTCATTCGCGCCGTGGCTTATGTCATCACCACAGAAAGCGGCGATGAAAAAAACTTTTTCGAAGCTTTGAGCAAAGTTGGAATCGAAACTAAAACCAAAAATCTCCAAATTTTTTCCGGCGGTGCAAAGAAAGCCGATTGGGACGTTGGCCTCGCTATCGATGCCGTAAAGCTCGCACCAAAACTCGACACAGTTGTGATCGTTTCTGGTGACGGCGATTTTATTCCTCTCGTCGAATATTTAAAAACAAATGAAGGTTGCCAGGTAGAAGCCATCGCTTTTGGAAAATCTTCTTCTTCACGCCTCATCGAAGCTGTCGACGACTTCATCGACCTCGACTCAAATCCACGCCGTTATCTCATGATCGGCAAAAATCGCGGCGACAAGAGAGAAGATAAATCTGCAGAATAAATTCGCGCCGATAGTGCGCCGAAAATTATCTGCGGCGGTGATATAATAATTTCATGAATGACGACCAAAACGGTCTTTCACTTGAAGACGACAAAATTTCTAAAATAAGTAGCGCGCTTCAGAAAGGGGGCGAGCAAGAATTCAAAGGCGCTTTGGCAAATGTGGGAATAGAGATTATGCCGCAAGTGGCGGGCGATATAGACACCTCTGAAAATCAAACTAGCGAAGTTCCAAAACCTGAACCAGAAGAATTTACACCGAAAGTGGAAACGGTGGCGACCGTACCGACAGTAGCGGAGGAAACTACACAAGAAGAAACATTGGCGGAAGAGGTTCCGAAAGAAAACACAAATTCAATAATCCAATCTCTTCGCACATACGAGCGCGATGTGGCAGACTCAATCCGCGCCGGCGAAACGACGATGAGTATAAATCTTGCCGAGCAGAAACGGCGGCTCGAACAAAATCGAAGCGGTGGTGCAGGCGGTGGTTTCTCCGCCGAACAAAGTGCGAGTGAAAAAGTAGCGAGAGGGAGTTTGCTTTTTATAATGAGCGGCATTCTTATCGCCGCTGCACTTGGCACATTAGCTGTGACATTTTATTTTAAAAATCGACAAGTGGCACCATCGAAGGTAGAGATGCAAACCATAATTTCTATTGATGATTCGAAAGAAGTTGTGCTCACATCTTTATCTAAAGAAATTGTGGAAGAATTGGTTCAAAAAGCCACACAAGAAAATGGTGGCAACGGCACGCTCACACAGATCGATTTAAAAAAAGAAAGACTGATAAACACTTTCGCCGAGGCTGAGCCGATAACGCCAGAAGAATTTTTTGGAGCACTAGCAAAAAGTGCGCCTTCGGCTTTGGGTCGCGCACTTGGCGAAAATTGGTTGCTCGGTTTTTATAGTTTGCCGAAAGTTGATCCTTTTATAAATGAGCCTTTTGTTATTTTTGAACTCGAAACTTTCGACAGCGCGTACAGTGCGATGCTTGCATGGGAACCAAAAATTCTTGGCGACATCGGCAAAATTTTTAAAACAACTTCACCGGGTGCAATCGTATTTTCAAACGCTGTACCTCGCGACAAATTTGAAGACCTGATCGTAAAAAGTCGCGACACTCGCGTACTCCGAGATTCGAATGGCAAAATTTTAATCCTTTATTCTTTTATCGACACGGGTCACCTCGTGATCGCCACCCACGAAGAAACTTTCCGCGAAATCGTCGCTCGATATCTCTCAAGAGGGCTGGTGCGCTAAGCCACGGCGCGCAAACCTTGGCTAGACTGGCGTGACTTAGTAGACATTTGGTATAATAGTCTCGTGCAAAATACAGAACGATACAAAGAAAAATTGACTGAGGAGCTGAAGCTCGTTGAAAGCGAGCTCATGACTGTGGGCCGAAAAAATCCCGAAAATCCTGCGGATTGGGAGGCCGTGCCAGACAACGACATTTGGAAACTAGACGAAGATGAAGTGGCCGATAAGATAGACGGCTACGAAACAAACACTGGCATTTTAAAACAACTAGAAATTAGATATAACGAAATAAAACACGCTCTAAAAAGGATTGAAGACGGTTCGTTCGGTATCTGCACGACAGGAGGGGAACAAATAGAAGAAGCGCGACTCGAAGCCAACCCAGCAGCCACTACCTGTGTGAAACATATGGAGTAACCTTTAACATTTCTTAAAGGTTTCTTTATCTATCTTGTGTTTAGCTACATCAATACGGCATTAGATTAGCCGTGTTTCACAGAACTCATAAATATGGGATTTGCCAAAGTTCATAGCGGGCAAACGCGTTTTCTTGCTGGCCAAATAATCGACATTGAAATAGATCTCTCAAGGGGTCTACACGCTTTTTCGGTTGTTGGTTTGGGAGACAAAGCCATAGAGGAAGCTCGCGACAGAATATCGGCAGCCATAAAAAATTCTGGGTTTCGGTCGCCGAAGTATAAAAATCAAAAAGTAGTCATCTCACTAGCCCCGGCTGATGTTCGCAAAGCTGGACCGGCTTTCGATTTGGCTATGGCTATTGGCTATCTTTTGGCGGCAGGAGAAATTCGTTTCACAGCGCGTGAAAAACTTTTTCTCGGCGAACTTTCGCTCGACGGCCGCTTGCGGCCAATAAGTGGCGCGCTGGCAATCGTCGCCGAAGCAAAGCGGCTGGGCTTCCGAGAAATTTTTCTGCCGAAAGAAAACGCCCGCGAAGCGGCGCTTATTCAAGATGTAAAAATTTTCGGTGCACAAAGCTTGGCGGAAGTGATTGGGCATGTAGATGAAGAATTTTCACGCGAAAAAAGTGGGCCAGTACATAGCGCGCGGCTTGTAGAAGAAGCGTCGCTTTCGGCAGAGTCGCTCGCGCTTTTGGAAGCGACGGATTCAGACTCGACAAACTCGGGCGACGAAATATATTTGGAGGAAATAAAAGGGCAGGAGAGTGCAAAGCGGGCGCTCGAAATTGCGGCGGCTGGAGGTCACAATATTTTATTTGTTGGGCCGCCAGGGGCCGGCAAAACGATGCTCGCCAAAACACTAAAAACAATTCTACCCCCACTTTCTTTTGAAGAATCTTTAGAGGTCACAGCGATTCATTCTGTGGCCGGTGCCTTTTTGCATGCTGAAAATTTTACCGGACAAAACCGCTCGCCGATTTTCACCATCCGACCATTTCGTTCGCCACATCATACATCTTCATACATTGCCATCGCTGGCGGTGGCACACATCCAAAGCCTGGCGAAATGACGCTCGCTCATCACGGCATACTTTTTCTTGACGAATTTCCCGAGTTTGACAGACGCGTGATTGAAGCCTTGCGCGAGCCTCTTGAAGAGCACCGAGTTTCTATTTCGAGGATAAAAGGCAGTGTGGTTTTTCCGGCATACTTCATGCTTGTCGCCGCAATGAACCCTTGCCCGTGTGGTTATGCAAAAAGTGAAAACAAAAATTGTATCTGCACATTAAAAGATAAATCGCGTTATACCAAAAAAATTTCTGGGCCGATTCTCGATCGCATAGATTTGCGCATTGAAGTTGGAGAAATTGATTTTAGAAAAATAAAAGTCAATACAAATACTGACACAAAAACAGAAACCCAGAAAGCACGCGAAAGAATTGCTGCGGCTCGAGGTCGTCAGCTCGCCCGGCAATCAAAAATAAACGCCTACATCGCCGGCCGCGATTTGGCCAAGCTCGCACCAATAGAAAAAGTGGCCGAAGAAAAACTAATTGAGTTTGGTGACAAGCTCGGCCTTTCAATGCGCGCTTTTCATCGCACTTGGCGCGTGGCTCGCACGATTGCTGATTTAGACGACGAGAAATTTATAAAAGAGCGGCATGTTCTGGAGGCATTACAGTTTCGCGGTGAGGAAGATGATGGGTGAAAAGAAAGAAAAATGACGAAAACAAAGGTCGATTATTAAAATATAAAAAGGATGCTATGATAGCGACAATATGAGCATAAATTGGACAAAAATACACAAAAAATACAAAGGTCTATGGGTAGCCCTAGCCAAAGACGAACAAACCGTACTTGGCGCAGGCAAAACTGTGCGCGAAGCTGTGTTGCAAGCAAGAAAAAAAAGTTCTGACACACCACTTCTCACTCACATGCCGAAAAAAATAGCTTCCTATGTTGGAGCTCTATGAAGCTTTACTACAAACGTTATAACCAAACACTAAGACCGGTAATACCCATAAAACCATACAGCCACCTCTAAACCTGTCCCACAAATCGCCCCATAAAAACTTTTTCGAGTGTGTCGTTGGTTAGAAAATCTTTACCAGGAGCCACAGCGACAACCTTTCCTTTGTCTAAAACATAAGCGCGGTCGGTGAATTCGAGAAGAGATTTAATATTGTGCTCAACGACAACAATTGCGGTTTTGCGTCGTTCATTTATTTCTCGAATTTTTTCGAAAACTTCTTTGACGATTTTTGGAGCGAGGCCGAGAGATGGCTCGTCGAGAAGAAGAACTTTGGGATCGGTCATGAGGCCGCGGGCGAGAGCCACCATTTGCTGTTGGCCACCAGAGAGAGTGCCCGACTTGGCGCTGAGCTTGGCCTTGAGAGCGGGGAAGAGGTCGAGGACTTCGGCAATCCGCTCTTTCACCACATGTCGCTCCGGCACCGCCCAGCCACCGATTTCGATGTTTTCGTAGACGGTCAGATGCTTAAAAACCCGGCGACCTTGGGGCACAAAAGAAATGCCTAGCGAGACCACCTCGTGAGGCACCGGCTTGATCGGCTTGCCATGCCAAAAAATCTCGCCCGAAGCAACCGGCGCAATACCAAAAATCGCCTTCAAAACAGTAGATTTGCCCGCACCATTTGGCCCCATAAGTGCCACAATCTCACCCTCATCTATTTCCACTGAAGCACCATCGAGTGCTCGTACACCACCGTAGTGGACGTGAAGATTGTGGGTTTTGAGGAGGGTTTCTTTGGTTAGCATCGAGTTTTTTGAGATGTTATATTCTCCTATCTAATCTTTTGCGGTACTCTAGTCACACCATCAAAACCCATGAGAATGACCTCTGCATCTGATCTGTCTCCGTATTGATCGAAAACAGTTTTCCCTGAAGCACCGTCAAACGGAGTGAAAGAATTTATAACCTTGTCAGTCTCGGTAGTGCCAGCTTTTTCAATGGCCTGAGCAATCATATAAACAGCGTCGTAGGCTGTATCAGCTGAAGCACCCGGATCTATTCCGTATTCCTTTCTAAATGCCATAACAAATTTTTCTTTTGAGGGTGCGTAGATAGCGTATACTAGATTTTTTATATAAGCGGCAGGTTGCTCATCTATACCAACGGATATAGCATCAACCGGGTATAGCATCGTAGCATTTAGACCAAGTTCGCCAGCTTGTTTTAGAAATCTATCCACAGTGGCATCGGTCATCGGAATAAAAACAGCGTCGATTTTCTGTTCTTTCAATTGGGCTATTTGAGTTTTAAAATCTACAGTATCTAACTGAAAAGAAACATGGAGAAGTACCTGGAACCCTTTTTTTCCAGCAAATTCTTTAAACGACTCCGCTAGAGAATTTTCCCAAGGTCCAATACTGTTGGCAATAGCAACACGTCCAAATCCTTTCATTGAAGAATAATCCGCAAGCGATTTAACAGCAATTCTATCAACAGGCCATGTTGCAAATAGGTATTCACTTTTTTTTGCTAAATCACTAGCACCCGCTGAAGTCGTAATAGTTACAATCTTGTTTTGATCGATAATAGGAATCACTGGCTCGGTCTGATCACTCCAGCCCGTGAGCATGAATTTTACCTTGTCTACAGATATGAGCTTATTGGCGGCAGAAACGGAACCTTTTGCCTCACTGTGGTTGTCTTCAGCAATAAACTCGAGTTGTTTATCCAATACCCCGCCAGCCATATTGATCTCTTTCACAGCAAGCATTGCGCCCTTTAATTGATTTTCGGCCCAACCAGCGCCAAAACCACTAAGAGCATAATTACCACCAATTTTTATTGATGTTTGAGTAACATCATTAGTACCGTTTTTTGTTGCAAACCAAATAGCGCCCAGAATGATAAGTAGTGCTACAACCCAAAAAGTTTTCTTCATTTCATTATTTTACATCAACCGGCACCCCACCTTTTATCTGCTTCAACACAATAGAGCGTTTGTAGACTCCATTTTCGTTAAATAAACCAGACGAGACGAGCTTATTTTTAACACACTGATATTCGCCGTCACAATCTACCACTGCGCCAGTGAGTATGGCAGAAGCTTGTTTGGAAAGCTCGTAGACAGCGCCCTGATCGCCAGTTATGTCACCTGGAAATGAGTAATAGACATTTGGGACAAGCGTGCGAACCGCCGGAAGCTCAGCAACGTAAGTAGAAAATACAGGGGCAGTGACCTTATATTGCTCTAGCTTTGCGGCTCCACTCGCGAAGAAAAAGGAAATGTCTGGAGAATAAATAGCGTCAACTTTAGCCGCTTTTATCTTGGCAACTTCTGTCGAAACATCGCTCGCTGGATCGATTATTGTAGTATCGAAGATAATTTTTCCTTTGAACGATTTTCTAAAACTATCAGTGTGAGCCTGCGAAAAAGCATTGCCGTAGCTTACCAACGCAACATTTCGATATCCTAATTCATACATTTTCTCAGCAACGTATTTTGATTCGTCTTGAAGGGAATATTGGACGTTGAAAAAATTGCCGCCACTTTGCGCAAACAAATCCGAAGATGCGGCGGCCGAAACCATAGAAATAATTTCTTTGCCTTTAAGCAGGGGTACGATTGCTTCCTGTGGCGAACCACACTCTGGACCTAAAATGAAATGAATATCTTGGAAATCGGTCAGCTTCTGAAAAGCCGAAACGGCCTCTTTTGGATCACATTTTTCATCTTCGATGACAAGCTCAACTCCCTCAACAGCACCAGCAACTGCACCCTTTCTTATTTCTTCTCCGTAATCAGCAACGGGTCCAGAAAGGGGAGCAATAAGGCCAACCTTTATTTTTTGCCCTTCTGTTGAATTTTCTGCATCATTTTTTGACTTAGTGAGAGCGGCAATTCCCCAAACGATCAGCGCCAGGACGACAATTCCGATGACGGTTTTTGTGGTGTTGTTCATAAATCGAGCAGAAAAATATTAATTGCACTATTTCACCGGCTCTATAGTAGTCGCACCACCAACACCAACCTTTAGAAGACCGACAGGGGTCAAAACACCTTTTGGAGAGTATTGGGAACTAACAGTCACATTACCGGCAACACCAGCGTAAGATGTGGCAGCTTTAAACTGATCGCGAACACAATCGATGCTGTAACCAACAGAAGCTTGGCACGCATCGGCCGCGTCTTTAACACGGTGGACTAAATCATAATCAGCAGTGACGAAGAACGTCGAGAATTTATAAATGTCTCCGAATTTTTCTGTGTAAGCCGAATTAAATGCCTTCACCTTTGGCGTATTAGGGTCAGTAAACGGACTGACGATTATATAGTCAGCGGGCATATAACCTTTAGTTATTTCCAAGAATTTTGCTGGTGCAAAAGCGTGATTGTATAGATACGCCTTACCGAGACCCAGCTCTTTAATTTGATTTGTAATTAGACCCGCAACATCCGCACCTTGTGTGTTTATAAACAACGTATCGTAGTTGAGTCCTTTAAGTTTAAGAGCAATTGTTCGATAGTCTTTTGTTTGTGGGTCAAAGCGCTCATCAAGAACGATTTCGCCACCTAAAGCCTTGTAAGCCTTGATGAAAGCGTCTGAATAAGTTACCGGGAAATCCTTAACTTCCGTTAAAACCGCCGCCTTTTTGTGGCCACTTTTGAAAGCTTGCCCAGCTAGGATTGTTCCGTAGTACTCATTTGTAGAAACATGTCGGAAAAGCCATTCACCTTCATTTGGAATAACTGGGGTAGTAGTAAAGACAGCAAACACTGGAACATTGTCTCGCGCCGAAAGAGGGGCAATGGCCATGGTTTCAGTGCTACAATGCCCGCCAAAAACCATACTGACTTTATTTACGCTAACCAATTTGGTCCAAGCATCAATAGACGCTTTTGCATCACATTTACCGTCTTCTACAGTGTATTCAATTTTCTTCCCAGCAATACCTCCAGATGCATTGATTTCATCAAATGCTAGTACGACTGAATTTTTGCCTTCCACGCCGTAAGAAGAAGCTGTGCCAGTAAGAGGAGCAATTATACCGATCTTTATAACACCACCAGAATCTGCACCCGTATTAGAAGAATTTTTATCTTTAAAATATGAGACCGCCCAGACAATTACAACAAGAATTACCAATCCGATTACTATTTTTAGAGTTTTATTCATTAAAGTCTGTTGTTAATAATACAGTTAAAGGTTATCAATTAACGCCCAAAAGGCAAGTTTGAGACCGAAGACTTGACTTATTTTTTATTTTCGTCTATACTTTGTGCATTAGTGGCTTCGGCCTCCGCGAAGGCCCCCGAAAGGGGGTTTTCGTTTATCAGGATATCTCGGATCGTAGAAATAATCTGTTTAAAATCTGACTCCGTTACAGTTCCAAATTTGCGCAACAGTCTTTTAGTACTGATAGTTTTAATTTGAGACAACAAGACCCGAGACTTTATAAACTCGTGTTTTAACTCATAAAAATACTTATTTTGTTTTTCTTTTGTTGTGAGTGGCAACACCCAAAGCATATCGGCATTAAATTTTTTGATAATAAGCATTGGTCTCTCGAAGTTTTCATTTTTACCATCTACCTCAACACCAACATTAAGTCCGGCGCTACACCACCAAATTTCTCGTGCATGAAAAAATAGATCTCGATTAACCGTTTTTTGATCGACCATCTTTTTCTCCTTGTTCCAAGTATCAAAATCCTTTTGCATTAGTAGAATAATGCATAAAGAGGATAAACTTTCTTTTAATTTTGACTAAAGCGGATCGACAATCTCCCCACCTCTCACAGTCATCATTTTGGTTTTTGGCTTGCGATTGCCGGTCAGACCAAATTCGATATCGCCGCTCGCACCAGCTGTGTGTAGATTTTGAATATTTTCAACCCACTCCTTTTTGTCTGGAGAGTGAGTTTCGACAAGAACATTAAACATGTCGTAGCCAATATCTGCGAGAAAAGGTGGCTCTGTGCCGAAGCGCTCTGTGTAGAGCTTTTTAAATTCTTCACTGGAAGCCAGATCAATCGTGCCGACAATTGCACCATCTAGAATTTTCGTGTCGCCGAGAATACGTTTGTAGTCTACAAAACCGGATTGGAAATTGGCGTCAAAAAATAATTGCGCTTTATTTTGCGGCGCACTTTGCCCTGAGTTTTGACCCGAGCTTTGCGAATTATTTTTTTCAAGCGCAAGATATTCTTCTATAAACAATGCACCTTGCTGTGGAAAAATAAATAAGCCGACAGTTGATGGGTGAGCGGCAAAAACTTTAAGCGCATGTGTTTTAAAATCTTTCTCTGCTCCGTCTATTACAAAATCCGTCGTTTTCCCCTGAAAACCAGCCTTAAACGCTTCGACAAACCGAATCATCGCATCATTTCTCGTATAAACCACCACCATTTCTTTGACACCTTTTTCTCTAAGATAAACGCCGTAATCATATTCAGAATCAACATTGTCTGGAAAAATACCAAATACATTGTCGGCAAGCGGCTTACTGCCTTGCTCACCACCTTGGATAACTGGCATACCATCTTTTACTACGGACTCATAAATAGAATCGATTGTCGGTGTAGAGACATTAATGAGTCCATCAATATGATTGAGAGAGGTGAGTTTTTGATACGCACTCACACCTTTGCGGCTACTAAATCCATCGTCTTCAATAAAAAGGTGAATGGGGCTCTCTGGGTGAATTTTATTGTATTGCTCAGAAGCAAGGACGACTCCGTTCTTTATGTTTTCTCCAGAAGCCGCATAATCGCCGCTGAGAATGGAAATCAGGCCAATGTTCAGCTCTTTTGCCACTTTTTCCGGTGAATCAGAGAGTGTGGCAGAAAAATAGGCAACAAAACCGATAATCAAAACAAGCACCACGACGCCAATCAGAATCTTTTTCGTATTGTTTGTATTATTCATATGACAACATGTTATAGTATGCCGTCAAATGTGCCAAATAAGTACATAAAGATTGAGTACAAAATACCTATTTTATGAATTAAACAAAGGATTTTTTAAGGTTCTATGATAAATCATCAACTTTATTGACTAAATTGCATTTTTGACTAGTATAAGGATATACGCAAAAGCAACAATTTATGGATGAAATAACAAATGCTCTATTTACGCTTGGCCTTTCAGACAAAGAAGCGCGCGTTTACGTCGCTCTACTCGGCCTTGGAAGGGGATCCGCTTATGGAGTGGCGGAGAAATCTGGCCTGAAGAAGCCCACAGCGTATGTGGTTATAGGAGAACTCATAAAAAAGGGCTTTGTATTTAAAATTCCGCGTGTCAAAAAACAGCTTTTCATTGCTAAGCCACCACACGAAGTATTTGCTATCGCCGAAGAGCGTATGCGCCAAGCAAAAAAAGTTTTGCCTGAGCTTGAGCGCGTCGCCGATGAGAGCAAGGTGGAAGTGAAAACTCTTTACTTCGAGGGTTTGAAAGGTATGGAAGAAGCGATCAGATATCGAGCAAAAGAATTGAGGGGAAAAGAAGTTGTCGGATTTTATGCAAAGCCAGACGAAGGCACGCCCGCAGAACTTTTGTCGTTTTTTAGACGATTGAATAAAAAAGTGATGATGGAAGGAGGAATAAAGGTACGTGGACTTGCACCAGACGACGAAGTGCTTACAGAATGGAGAGAAAAGGACGCGGAGTACGGAAGAATATTTAAAAAATTACCAGTGAGTGATTATTCATCAAACACATCTATAGAAGTTGCCGATACATTCGTTCGAATTTTTATTAACAATTATCTGCAAGCGATCATTATAGAAAATCCAGACGTTACAAAAACATTCCGACAGATTTTTGAAATTATGTGGAAGAAGACGGAATAATTTACTCCCCCAAATACGCCTCCACCACTTGTTTTTCGCGGAGGACTTTTTCTGGTTCGCCTTCGGCGAGAAGTTTGCCGCTGTCCATGACGATGACATGATCGGAAAGTTCGCGGATGAGAGTCATGTTGTGCTCGATGAGGATGATGGTTTTGCCTGCGGCGCGGAGTTCTTTAACGATAGAGACGACGATTTTGATCATTTCAGGAAAAAGGCCGGCGAAAGGCTCGTCGAAAAGATAGATTTCAGCGTTCATGGCGAGAGCGCGAGCGATTTCTAAGAGCTTACGCTGGCCGTAGGAAAGATTGACGGCAAGCTCAGCACGCTTTTCCCACAAGCCGACGCGTTTCAAAACTTCTTCAGCGCGCTCGAGGTGAAATTTTTTGTGACGTTCAAAAATCGCACTCCAAACATTTCTTTCGGTAAGCGCGAGAAGGACGTTGTCGAGCACCGGCATTTGCTCGAAGAGGCGAACGTCCTGGAAAGTGCGCGTCATGCCATAGGCCGGCACTTCATGCGACTTGATGCGGCTTAGATGAATTTTTTCGTGAAGCACAACAGCGCCGCCAGTGAGCGGAATGATGCCTGTGAGCAAATTTATGAGCGTACTTTTGCCCGAGCCATTTGGCCCGATTATGCCCGTAATTTTGCCTTTAGGAATAGTAATCGAAAGATGATCAACAGCCTTGATGCTGTCGAATTGTTTGAGAAGGTTTTTGGTTTGGAGAATAGACATTTTTAAATTATTTGCGACTTATCTTATATATCCTCCAAGTATACCCCAACGCCTTTTTGTCTGCATATTTATCAACTTTATAACCATGTTTTGCAATCATTTTTTCAAAGTCGTCGAAATCATCCTTGCCCTTAAAATTGATGTGGGACATGAGAATGTATCCATCTGCTTTTAGATATACGCCGGCATTTTTGAAAAATCTTTTATGAATTTTATAGTCCGGATCGTACAGAGCTGCAGACACAATACCTTTGGCTAGATAGTCGGTTATAGGTAAATTTGCAATGATGACATCAAATTTTTCTTTCGGCACACTTTTAAACAGATCGCTTTTAAAAACAGTGATTTTATTTTCGAAACCGTTTAGAGAGACATTAAATTTTGCACATTCAACAGCTTCGGGATTTATGTCTGTAGCGACGACCATCTCAGCACCGCTTTTAGCCGAGTGTATTGCTTGGACACCAGTGCCCGTGCCAATATCCAAAACCTTTTTACCACTCACATCGACAAGTAGGTCGTGAATGGGTTTAGATGATCGAGACCACCGACTTTGCGGCGGGAAAACACCGCGACAAACCTTAATCCGAAGACCGTTAACGAATTTGATTTTAGACTTCTGAGTCTTTATTTCCCTTAGTAGATTTTTTGTCGTTACCGGATTTACTTTTTTCATTGATTGTTCTACTCGACCCTCACAAACTCGCCACCGCGTACAGTCTGCATCTCAAAAATATCATCAGGGGTAAGCACAAAACCATTTTCTTTGAATGTGATATTTGGCAAGGAGGCCCCTAGAAAATCTTTGGTTTCTGATAGAGCTATCTGCAAATCTTTGCCGCTTTTTCCATTGGTTTTTTCCAAAGCAGAAGCCATTATACGTACTGCGTCATAGGCGGTAACTGCCGAGGGGAAGAGTGGTTTTCTGCCATATTTTTCAATAAACGACTTTTCAAAAACCTTGTATCTATCATGTTTCGGCGAAGGAGTACTGAAGTACAAATTAGCCAAATCCTCAGGACATTGCGCGAGAGAAGCGCTGTTGCCAGCCGCTTCGGTTGTAAGAACAGGCACATCAAAATTTTGCTCTTTCATTTGTTTGAAGAAAACGCATTGGCTCGGGTCTGACGTTACAAAGAAAATAAAATCGGGATTTTTCGCTTTAGCTTTGGTGATAAAAGTTCGAAAATCATTCGACAATGGATTATTTATGTTTATGTCATCAATAATTTTTATGCCGTATGCTGGGGCATTTTTTGCAACAAGATCCGATGTAAATTTCCAGAAACCACCGTCAAAAATGCGAATTATAGTGCCAGTTTTAAATTCTTTTTGCTTTGCATATTCTAAAATCGTGTTTATACCAACACGATTGTCATACCAGGTCGAAAAAAGATAGTCGCCGAGGTTGTTTGTTTCAATGGAGTCAGTAACGTTGGGACCAATCATCGGAATCATGGCTTTTTCGATAATAGGTAGAACAGCAGCTGCCGGCTCATCCCATTGGGCACCAATAATCCCAACCACCTTATCAACATTTATAAGCTTACTGGTTACCAAACCGGCATTTTTTAATTTATCAATCGAAAGATCTTCGCTTATAAGTTTTAGCGGTCGTCCAATCACACCACCATTTTCATTTATCTCTTCAACCGCAAGCTCTGCGCCCCTTCTTTCTTCTTCTCCAACGGCTACACCAACGCCAGTCAGTGCCGATATACTACCTATCTTTATCGGCTCACCAGACGACTCTGAATTTCTCGTTTTGTCTTTAGCAATGAAGCCAAGTGCGAGAACTAATATGATGACAACGACTATCGTCCAGATTGCTTTATTCATAAGCCTCATATTTACCATTTTTAATAACCTTCACCACAAACTGATCATTTATGTCGCCATTATTATCGAAGTTGATGGGGTAGGAAAGACCGGGGAAACCGTTTAGATCGTCAATTTGTTTTTTGAGACAGTCGCCAGAGAAATTGCTCGACGCACAGTTTGGAGCGATTGAGTTTAGAATGTTTGTGGCGTCGTAAGTTCTAAGAGCAAGATAGCTTGGGCGGGCACCATAGATTTTTTGATATTCGTCGATGAAACCAGTACCGTTTTTGTCTGTAGGCGCAACCACAATAAGGCCTTCGGATGCCGCGCCGGCAGTGGTAATAAGCTCTGGCACATCACATGGCTGGCCACACATAAACGGCCCAGCAATGCCCATTTCCTTAGCTTGTTTGACGATCAGACCACCTTCTTTATAGAGAGTAGCGAGGAAAATTGCGTCTGGGGCAGTATTTTTGATCTTTGTGAGCTGAGCGCGATAATCGGTTGTACCAGGGGCTGAACCCTCTTCGGCTACGACAGTTGCTCGGCCAGCAACATATTTTTTAAATGAAGCCAAAGCGCCAGTGCCGTAATCGTTGTTTAAATACATAACCGCGATTTTCTTTTTACCAAGTTTGTCTACCAAAATATCTGAAGCAAATTTGGCTTCGGTGTCTGAGTGACCCATCATGCGGAAGGTGAAGTCATCGGGGCTAGAATAATTTGGCGCGGCTAGCAAACCGAGAAGGGGAATACGATCGGCATTCACAAGCGGAGCAATAGACATAACAGACGGTGTGCCAAAAACAATCAGCGCATCAACACCATCGACAGTTTTTAATTTGTTGTAAGCCGAAACAGACGTTTTGGCATCGTATTGGCCGTCCTCAAAAATAACTTCGATGTTTAGATTTTTGTCTTCAGCAATATCAGCGAGAGCTTCTTCTATACCATTTTTAGCGAAGCCACCAGCGCTGGCGATTGGTCCGCTAAGAGGCAAGATGGCGCCGATTTTTAGGATCTTACCTTCAGTATTTTGTGTTGCTGTTTGACTGCCAGTTTTCGTCTGATAGAACCAGATTCCACCGATGACTACGATTGCGACGATTATCCAGATTGCTGTTTTTTTATTCATCGTGATTATTTTAATTTTCTAATTTAACGAACTGCCCGTTTTTAATTGTCTTCAGGAACAACGCATACAACGGATCACCGTTTTGGTCGAAATGAAAATCTTTGAACATTGGTGAGTGGTCGCTTAGGTCCGCCATCACCTCTTTAAGACATTCTGCGTCAACGGAGGTACATTTTGCCAAAGCCCGTGCAGTAAGTTTCATACCTTCGTAGCCTTCAGCGGCATAAGTGTCAGGTGTTGTGTTGTATCTTTCAAAAAAACTTTTGATAAAATCTTTAGTCGGCTGATGATCCGAATCAGCATCAAAGATAGCCGTAAAGATTACTCCGTCGGCGGCATTACCTGCGGTCTTGAACAAATTTGGATCCTCGATAGTTCGCACGCTTGTAATCTGTGTTTTGATTCCAAGTTCTTTGGCCTGAACAAGAAGTTTGGCATTGTGTGGCGTGGTGCCAGCAATGAAAATCACATCAGGATTGCTTTGTTTTACCTTCAGAAGAATCGTGCGGAAATCGCTGGCATCAAGAAGGAATCCCTCATCGGCCACAACACTTATCGGCAATTTATCCTGATCGATTTTTTGTTTCAGCGAATTTCGGAAACTTGCACCAAAATCATTATTAAGATAAACAATGGCCAAGCGACTAAATTTTTTCTCAAGATAAAAAGCAATTGTGTTTTCTAGGTCAACAGAGACTCTGGTAGTAACTCGAAAAGTTAAATCGTCTGGCGAAGTATACAGATCGGTGGCACTAAAAATTCCCATCTGGAGCAAATCATCTTGCTTACTCAGTGCTGCTACAGCCATAGAAACCGGGCTACCGCCAGTAATAACTGCATCAAGCCCGCTGGTATTTTTCAATTTGTTATAACCATCAACACCACCTTTCGGAGTAAAGAAAGAATCCTCGTAGGAGACAACGATATTTAGATTTGGATACGTTGCGGCCATTTCTTCTTTGGCAAGCTCAACGCCCATTCTTGCCTGATCGCCATAAAATGCCGCTGGACCGCTAAAAGGAAGAAGTGCGCCAATATTGAGAGTTTTCTGATCACCATTTTCCAATGTTCCAACCTGATCACCATTTTTCGTCTGATACAGCCAGATTCCGCCGAGAATTACTGCTGCTGCGACTATCCAGATTATTGTGTTTTTCATATTTTTCGCCCTATTTACCGCCTTTTTTAATAACCCCCCCCTAAAGCTTATACTCCCCAACCAAGCCCTGAGGGCGATACATCATCAGTATAACCAAAAGCAGACCGTAGACAAATTGACGCATTTGAGCGGCAATGTCGCTTGGAAAACCGACAAAACGCAAGATTTCGGGCAAAAGAATGAGAATGATCGCGCCGAGTACCGAGCCGCGCAGGCTAGAAAGGCCGCCGAGAATAATTATTGAAAGAATAAAGATCGATTCGTTTAAAACAAAAGTCGAGGGGTCGATGAAAGTGATGTAGGAAGCAAAAAGGGAACCAGCAACCGATGCAATAGCCGCTGAGATGACGAAAATTGTGAGCTTATAGACGAGCGTGTTGTAACCAAAAACCGCCGCCGCTTCTTCATCCTCGCGAATGGCTTTGAGTACGCGACCGAAAGAAGATCGGGTGACAAAGTGGGCGAGCAAATAGGTGAGAGCGGCAAAAACTATCACGAGCACCAAGAAGCTTAAGTTTTCCGAAAAAACATAGCCGAAAAGTGACGGGCGCGGAATGCCTGGAATGCCAAGCGGACCGCGGGTGAGTGATTGCCAGTTTAGAAGGACGCTATAGATGATGATGTTGAAACCAAAAGAGCCGAGAGCGAAAAAGTCGCCACGAAAACGGCTCAGCACAAAGCCAATTATAAGGCTAAGAATAACGGTTATTACGATACCAGCGATGACAGATAGAAAGAAATTCATACCGAGACCAGTGAGCAAAATCGCCGTCGCATAGCCACCAATGCCATAGAAAGCCGCCTGAGTGATGGAAAGCAGGCCAGTGAAACCCACAACCAAATTGAGCGATATGCCAAGCATCGCGTATATTCCGACGAGGATTGCGAGATGAATTAAGTATTCCATTTGTTAAATTTTAATCGCCGACTCACTTCCTGAAAAGCCCGTTTGGTCGAAACAGCAAGAAAACAATCAACACCCCAAAAGCGATCGCATCTTTCCATTCACCGGAAATTTTCCAGATGCCAAAATTTTCCACAAAGCCGAGAATAAATGCACCGGCGACACCGCCCCAGACATTGCCCACACCGCCAATGATCGAAGCGATGACACCTTTGAGGAGAAGCGAGAGGCCCATCGTTGGCTCAATGCCTGTGTCTAAGCCAAAGAGCACGCCAGCCAAACCCGCAATAGCCGAACCGATGAAAAAAATCCGGCCGATCACTTTTCGCGTATCAATACCGACGATTTCCGACACCTCACGATCGTCACCAATTGCTCGCACTGCTCGGCCAAATTTCGTCCACTTGAGAAGCAAAGCTAAACCAGCGGCAATTATCAAACCCGACGCGAGAATAATGAGCTGAATCTCAGTGATAGCCGCAGTGTAAATGTTGTAGACCTTTGTGGCACTCAAGACCGAAGAAAGCACCTGAAACTGACTCGTGAAAAGCATGGCGATCACAGCCTGCACCGCCGTGAGCACACCAAGCGAAGCCACGAGCATCACCATCGACGACGCCTTATTTTTCGATAGGCGAGTATAGACGAATTTGTTTATAAGAAAACCAATAAGCCCCGCAACCAACACACCAAGCGCCACCGCCACAAAAATATTCCAGCCAAGGCGATTGGAAAAATAAAAAGTTGTATAACCACCAACAGCCGCAAGCGCACCGAAGCCAAGGTCGAAAAACTTAACCGTGCTGAAAATGAGATTAAACCCAAGCGCAATCATCATATAAATCGCGCCGGCAATAATGCTGTTGACTATGAGTTGGGGAATGATTTCCATAAAAACACATTGGGCACAAAAACAAAGAATGGGTTAAATATACTACACAGAATTATTAAGCATTAATCATCGGTTTTTCCCACACATATTTTACAACATCATAAGAGACAATGAATAAAATTAGGAACAAAGACACCAGCCAGTGACCTGTGAAATACGAATAAATCAGGGGTGGAATGATTAAATACCAGCCGGCCTCAAATATTTTTTGGATGCCGGATTTGCTGTGCAAGGTATCGTCAAGATAATCTCTTATGCCACCAAAGATGGCGAAGGTTAGAAAGAAAAAGATGATTGTCGGTAAATCGATCGTGCCACGAAAAAGGAAAGCTGTAATTATAATCACGGCCGCAACTGCGTGATTTCTATGGTCAATTCTTAACCTGAAAATATAACCCAGCATTAAAGCCATGGCGGCATTAGCCAAATAAATATCGCTCCAAACAATTAAACCACCGAAAATGCCGCACAAAACACCAAACATCATTGAATTACCATGAAAACGCTCCTTCAGTCCATGCTCATTAAACAAATCCGCGACTTTCATTGCCACTCCAAATGCGATGGAGTACAGGATGATCAGTGGTAGAGAAAATAACAATTCCATATAGACAGAATAGAGTGGGATAAATCCTATTTTATTTCCACGGCTTTCCCATTTACAATTTTTTTATGGACAGCAAACTGATCGCTCGACAAATCCCCATTTGAATCAAATCTGTAAATTCCAATCGTGCCGCTATACTCTGGCATACCGTACAGATATTTTTTTATACAATTACTATCATCTCCCCCACAACTCTTGATTGCGTCTTTTATAATGTAAACTGAATCATATCTTGCTGCCATAGGATAATTGTGAGCAGGATCCTTTTGAAATTTTGATTTATATTTTTCAATTAGGGAGCCGGCAGATTGTGTTAAATCTCTAGCGTCACTAAATATTACTCCTTCCATTGCCTGACCACCGACACTTAGAGCTTCTTTATCTCCCAACATGAAATTGCCGAATATTTTTACGTTCTTAATTCCCAACTCTCCAATCTGTTTTGGAATGGACCCAGCTATCGCCGGTGATGTCCCAGAATTAACATAAATAGCCTCTGGGTTTGCTGATTTAATTTTAGTTAGATTGGTACGAAAATCTTTTGTGCCGGAATTAAATACCTCATCAGATACAAGTTCGATATTTTTCTGTTGCAAAATATTTTTCATCACTCCGCGCACTCCTTGCGAGTAATCAGAGTTTTCGCTAATCATAGCAACACGCTTTATCCCTTGTGATGCAATCAATTCTGCGTCTGCTTTACCAAAATCAGAATCAGAAGGTGAGTTGCGGAATACATAATCTCCAGACTGACTAATCAGTGGACTACTAGAAAAAGCAGAGAAAAGTACGACTTTATTCGACTCTACTACTGGAGCCAACCCCAATGTTTCAGAGCTGCACACTCCACCAAAAATAATGCTAACTTTGTCGATATTAATCAATTTTTGAGCCGCCGTGACCGCATCTTTGCCAGAGCATTTTCCGTCTTCATAAATAACCTCAAGTCTTCTTTTTAGCTCTCCGCTCTGGTTAATTTCTTCTAAAGCGATTTCCACTGCGTTTTTTTCTGTTTCTCCGTAAACTGCCGCATCACCAGAAAGCGGGCCAATAAATCCAATCTTAATCGGACCAGTTTCAGAAACCGGCGCTCCTGATGGATTTGTAAACGCTGTAATGCCCCAAACAATCAAAACCAAGACGATAATTCCGCCGATCAGTTTTACGGTGTTGTTCATAAATTTTTTAATGCAAAACCCCTAATAAAATTACCTATAAAAATCTGCGGCAATAATACACCTAAAAATAACTTATTGCACTAAATTTTGCCGGCCGACCTAAAAAGGATTCTTCGCACCACGAACTTCGAAATGCAGATGAGGACCGGTAGATTTTCCTGTTGAACCAACATAGCCGATGACCTGACCTTTTGTAACATCAGTATTTTGGGCGACAGCGTTGCGACTCAAATGAGCGTAAAGAGTTTGAGTGCCGTTTGTGTGATAGACGACGATGTAGTTTCCATAACCACCGTTGTAGCCAGCGTCTTTACTAATAATGACCTTACCCGAAGCGGCGGCGAGAACCGGAGTGCCGATAGGTGCGCCGAGATCGATGCCGTTGTAGCCGTGAATGCCTTGGGTCTTGCGAGCACCTGCCACTGGCTTTGTGTAGTAGCCTTCGTAAGCTGGGAGGCTAGCAAACTTTTTGATAGCCGAGCTAGAACCGGAAGACGAGCCGCTCGAAGAAGCTGGGGCAGAGATAGTGGCATCCGGCACAATTATTTTAGAACCAACGGCCAACTTTGGATTTGAGCCATCTAGATCGTTGAACTGAATGATTTCACCAGCATCAGCGGAATACTTTTTGGCCAAACTAGCCACTGTATCGCCAGCTTTTACAGTATGACTCACGCCAGATACAGGCAAAATGGCCAGCGTCTGACCTTCAGAAATGACATTTTTCTCTAAATTGTTGGCCCATTTAATAGTATTGACCGAAACATCGTACATATTGGCAATCTGTGAAAGCGTGTCGCCGGCGCGGACAACATAGACACTAATCTCGCCATTGTTTGGCTGAAAAACATCGCCATCAGAAGAGCTGTCTTGCGAAACGAGAGCAATTTCGTCGACAATCTCCACATCGCCACCACCCACAGAAAGGGAGGAAGCGGCCACTGCGGCAAGGATCGGCAATTTTTGAGAATTGTATTCGATGACAGAGGCTTCGGTTTTTCCTTGATTAAAAATGTCGGAAATAAAAGAAAAAACACTCGCATGGGCAGTGTTGGCGGCGAAAATACTAAAAGCGGCGAGAGCGCAGACCAAAATCAGCGCACCGGCAAAAAATTTTAAATTGTTGCCCTTTCTACCATTACCGAAACGGGCCCAAGGGAATCTAGATAAAATACAATTTTAATTTAATAGTAAACGGTTTTCGAAGCAGTCTTTCAGAAAAATATGGCTTCGTTGAGCCATTCTGTCTTTCGGTATTTCGGGTGTTCGTCTATTATACCCCCACCCCAAAAGCGGTCAATGAGGGCCGCCAGACCTTGTGGATAGCCAAAATATGTTGCAAAATATGGCGTTTTTGGCGACCAGTGCCGCGTGATATAGTTTGAAGACTATTTCGCCAAAATTTTCACCGAAATTTTAATGAACGAACCCCACCTCCACAACCTAAACGACAAACAACTCGAAGCAGTTTTGGCTACCGACGGCCCAGTGCTCATCGTGGCCGGAGCAGGTGCGGGCAAAACCAAAACACTCACACACCGCATGTTCCATCTCATTAAAAAAGGTGTCTCGCCGGGAAATATTCTCGCCATCACCTTCACAAATAAGGCCGCCAGGGAGATGAAAGAGCGAATCGAGGGGATGCTTGTCGACAAATCCATCCCGGAGGAGGATCGCGCACGACACCATCATCCTGTCCCGTTCGTCAGCACTTTTCATGCTCTGGGCGTTCATATAATGAGGCAACAAGCCGAGCTCATTGGCCTACCACGCTTTTTCAGCATTTATGATACAGGTGACGGCAAAAGAATTGTTAAAGATATTCTAAATTCTCTTGGCCTCGACCCGAAGCAAAACGACCCAGCGAAAATTCTCCATTTCATTTCTCGCGAAAAAGGCAATTGTGTAACGGCCGATCAATACGCGACGCGAGTAAATAATGAATTTTTCCCGCGACTCGTAGCGCAGATTTGGCCAAAATATGAGGCACGACTGCGCGAAGAAAAAGCTGTCGACTTCGACGACTTGCTTTTGGTCACTGCCAAACTTTTAGAAAAAAATTTAGAAGTGCGCGAGTACTATCAGAAACGTTGGCAATATATTCACATCGATGAGTATCAGGATATAAATTCTGTGCAGTACAAAATTGTTTCTTTGCTCGCCGACAAACACCACAACATCTGCGCGGTGGGCGACACGGACCAAAATATTTACAGTTGGCGCGGTGCAGACATGAGCAACATGATGCGTTTCGAAAAAGATTACCCTGAGTCGACAATTATTTTACTCGAAGAAAATTATCGCTCGACACAAACAATTCTCGCGGCGGCCAACAGCGTCATCAAAAAAAATAAAGTGCGTATTGAGAAAAATCTTTTTACGAAAAATGTGACCGGCGAAAAAATCGGTGTATTTGAAGGTTGGAGTGAGGCCGAGGAAGCTTTTTTTGTAACCAACAAAGTGAAAGAGTTGCAGAAAAAAGGTGTGGCGCTTCGTGAGATGAGCGTTTTGTACCGCGCAAATTTTCAATCGCGCGTGCTCGAAGAAGCGTTTGCGGCTGAAGGTTTGCCATACGCGATGGTCGGTACAAAATTTTTCGAACGCAAAGAAATTAAAGACACGCTCGCATTTATTCGCGCGGCATTAAATGGCGGCGCACCAGGAGATGTTGAACGCATTATAAACGTGCCTCCGCGTGGCATTGGCGACAAAACTTTAGAAAAAATTTGGGCCGGACAAACAGCCGCGCTTTCAGCGACACTTCGCGCCAAAGTAGAGAACTTTTACGCTCTACTTGAAAGAATAAAAGTTGTGGCGCAAACACAAACACCGACAGAAACAATTCGCTTCGTACTCAAAGAAAGCGGTATGGAAAATTTGCTTGAGCACGGAAGCGAACAAGATAAAGAGCGACTCGAAAATGCCCGCGAACTTCTTACCCTCGCAAAAAGATACGACCGCGAACCAATCGGCGAGGGAATCGAGCTCCTGATCGCCGACGCATCACTCGCCGCCGCCGAAGAAACGCCGGGCGAAGTAGCCTCAGATGCTGTGCGCTTAATGACCGTTCATGCCGCCAAAGGATTAGAGTTTGATTATGTTTTTGTGACGGGTCTCGAAGAGGGTTTGTTCCCGCACGAACGCTCGAGCTCAAGGGGCGACAGCTCGCAAGAGGCCGAGGAAGAACGCCGACTTTTTTACGTCGCTCTCACGCGTGCGAGGCACAAAGTTTTCCTTTCTTATGCTACGATGCGCACGATCTTTGGCGAACGCCGCACCACTCTGCCCTCACGATTTCTTTCTGATGTTCCGCCGGAGCACACTGAGATGGAATTTGTGACCAAGCCGCGCGATGGCGGCCGGCCGCTTAAGACAATATATTTTTAAACCGCCGGCGAAATTTTTCGCCGCAAAAAAAACATGCGCCCGCACAAAGCAAATAAAACCCTCGGACAAAATTTTTTGAAATCAAAACGCGCTCTGCGACAAATTATTTTAGCGGCTGAAATAAATCCGATAGGGCAGGCAACTGGCGAAGAAAATGGTGGCGAGATTGGCGAAAAAATTTTAGAAATCGGACCAGGCAAAGGTGCACTCACACAATTTCTACTCGAAGCTGGTGCGCGAGTGGTGGCTGTAGAAAAAGACGGTGAGCTCGTAGAATTTTTGCGACAAAAATTTTCGACGGAAATTGCGAACGGTCGTTTGGAGCTCACCGGCGGCGACATTTTAGAAACCAAACCGCAAACACTCGGACTCGAAGCTGGTCGTTACAAACTCGTTGCCAACATTCCGTATTACATCACCGGTCAAATCATTCGCAATTTTTTGTCGGGCGACTGTCAGCCATCCCGCGCGGTACTTTTGGTGCAAAGAGAAGTTGCCGATCGCATCGTCGCTCATGACGGAAAGGGAAGTTTGCTCTCACTCGCAGTACGCGCATACGGAGTGCCGAAACGTATAGCGATTGTGAAGCGCGAAGATTTTTCTCCAGCACCAAATGTTGACTCTGCAATTTTGCTCATCGCCGACATCTCTAAAAAGTTTTTTGAATTTGGCGGCGCAAGCAGCACAACGGGCACAGAAGAAAAATTTTTCGAAATACTTCATGCCGGCTTTGCCCACAAAAGAAAAAAGTTGATTAGAAATTTGGAAGAAATTGCGGCAAAAGAAAATTTGGAAAAAATCTTTACTGAGTCTGGACTAGACGAAAATTCTCGTGCTGAAGATTTGAATCTTAATGATTGGAAACTCTTACTGGAAAAATTACCTCGAGATAGCTTTTAGATATTCTTTTTCCCAACCCAACTCATAAAGCACGCCGTCGACAGTTTTTTTCTCAATAATTTCCTCTAAAAAAATATTCACCAGCTCAACAAACCTTTTTTTGACATCCTTTTCAGATTTACCAGAAGTGGAAATATCGAGTGCAGGAGTATACGCCACAAAATGCTTATTTTGCTTAGTAATGACGACGGGCAAATTAAAGAATAATTTGTTGTTTAACATGGGTAAAACGATATCAAAATAAGAAAAAATTAAACTTATCTTTAACATCTTAACTATAAGATAAGCGTCATGTTTAGTCCAAAAACAGACAAAATAAAAATGATTGCTGATGAACAAACAGAGCTAATTAAAAAGATTCACTTCTATCAAGGAACATTGGTGGGAGACAAAGAGTCGGAAAGAAATATAAAAGATCTTGAAGATCAAGGGTACGAGCTACATACTAAACCAGTAAAAATAATGGAATTATCAATTGATGCAACGAGTTTGCAGTCAATGCAATCATCGGATCTTTTGACAGATTTTATTCGCACTCCACTACTCAAAACCATGACATTGGATCAAATAGAAGGTCTCAATCAGCATTTGCAAAACCTAAATCAACAAGGTATACGAAAACTACGAGATAAAAAATGCAATTTTGATGTTGAAATTGGAGTAAATATGCTTCTTGATCTTGAGCACAACAATGCCGACACTTTTGTACTGTGGAGTGGTGATAGTGATTTTGCAAACCCCATACAACAACTCCTTAGTGCTAATAAAAGAGTTGCACTATTTGCAACAGCTGGACGTATATCCAAAGAATTAAATAGCCTACGGCCTACGGGACTTATTATTTTTGATATAAGAGATTTGGAAAAGTTTGTCTGTTGGAATAGAGAGCTCAGGGAGCTCAACAAACTAAGCTCCTAATAGCACAAAGGACCCCTTACCGGGGCCCCTCAGCTTTAGATTTAGCGATCTTACGATCACTTATAACTTAGCAGATCTAGAAAAAAAAGCAAGTTTTTTACTTAAAAACTCGCGTAAGATGAGCCAACAATTGGCTGAAATATAACACCCTGAGTAACAGCGCGGGTAGAGCAATCTTCTCCTGTATAAAAAGAGCAACGACCAACGACGGGAGTATAAAGACCAAGCGTCCAAGAGCCGAAGCCTGGACCGAGAGATGGGAGTTGGAAGTAGGCTTTTTGAGAAAAGGGTGGAAAAAACAAAAACTCGCCGCCTTTCGGTGGACCAATGGTAAGAAGCCATGCTCCGGTACAAGAACACCAAAAAGGCGGTAGTATCACCTTGCCGCCGAAAGGCAAATTGAACCCGTGCGCCTGAATTGGAAGAGTGGAAAAAAGAACAAATATTATTACGAAGAGAGCGACGACAGCAATGAGATTTTTTAGGTAATTTTTATGCATCTTAATTGACTGTCGACCGATTATTCCGTCTCGCTATTCTAACTCGAATCTATTTCTTTTGATATACTATAAGAATGACTTCTCTCCGACCAAGCAAAAGGGTCGCTTTCGTTTTTATTGCCTGCCTTTTAGCGCTCGGCACAGTGGTTTTTGCCGCTCAATATTCCACCACAAGTAGCGCCAATGGTGCAAACGGCTCAAAAAGTGCTGAAAATGGCCAAAAATCGGGCATTTTCGACACAAAAGACAGCAACAACCCATCAAATGCCGTCGATTCAGAGTTTTTGAAGAAAATTTCCGACTTAGACGACGACGGTGACGGCATAAAAAACTGGGAGGAAACACTTGTCGGCCTAGAGGCGAGCGGTGGCGTGAATGGCTCGGCGGGCGGCTCATCTGGCGTGAGCGGTGGCGCAGGTGCGGGCGCAGAAATAGAAGAAAACCTCTCAGAAACCGAGAAATTTAGCCGTGAATTCTTTGCTAAGTATATAGAAGCTAAGCGCACAGGCACCGTAAACCAAGAAGAGCTCATAGAAAGTCTCGCGAGTGCCAATATTTCCGTCGGTCAGAGCAAAAAATACTCAATTTCCGACCTCAAACTCGTTCCGGAAGGCAAAAATGACGAAGAAAACGAGGAGAACATGAAGAAATACGGCAATTCCGTCGGTCTTGTCCTTCTAAACAATCAAATAACGGCCAATAATAATGAGTACGAGATACTAAATGTGGCACTCAACGATAAATCGGCCTCTGATTTACAAAGACTAGACGCGTCTATCGCTCGATATGAGGGGATTGTGCTGGGTTTGAGATTGACTGGAGTGCCGGTCGCCGCCGCTCTCGCTCATTTGGAAGTTGTAAATAGTTTTGAGGCAATTAAAGGCGACGTTTCCGGATTTAAAAAAATGTTTTCTGATCCGATCGTTGGTTTGGCGAGCATAAAAAAATACGGAGAAGACACCGCCGCTCTAAATTCTGCAATTGATGAACTCAAAAATATTTTCGCCACACAAAACATAACCTTTACACAGTCAGAATATGGTTACGCCCTTACAAATGCGATATGATTGAGACAAAGAGCCAAAAAATGGACTTTTTAACATACACAAAAAAATCGTCCGCTCGTCTGTCGGTCGCACTTTTAGCCATTCTGATTTTTTCCGCCATAACAATCACCGCCACATCGGCGTCACTTTTTTCTGGAATTTTTTATCCGCAAACAGTAAATAAAGCGCACGCTCAAGCTCAGGGGATCGGCGCAGCTCTACTTGTACCAACAAACGATGTTCCAAACAACTTAAAAGAGCAGGGAATTTTTGGCCTCGGGCTCGACGCTTTTGCTTGGCAAGCAGGCAACATTCTAATAGACAACGTTACAAACTCTATAGTCAATTGGATTAATCGCGGCTTCGAAGGCGGACCAGCTTTCGTCACTAATCCTGAACAATTTCTCAGTGGAGTAGCTGATCAGGTAGCAGGAGAATTTATCGCCGGCACAGAGCTGGGCTTTATGTGTGATCCTTTTCAATTACAAATCAGAGGCGCACTCAATTTCAGTCACTCTTCAGATTTTCGCATCAACTGTTCTTTATCTGATGTAATAGCCAACGCCGAAAATTTTGCCAAATTTACCGAAGGTGATTTTAATCAGGGCGGCTGGGACGGCTGGTTTAGCATGACGCAAAATGCCAACAACAATCCATACGGCGCGTATGCAAAAGCAAATACTGAGTTGAGCGTCCGCATCGCCGGTTCTCAAAACATAGAACTCTTAAAGCTCGATTGGGGTAATGGCTTCTTCTCTTGGGAAGATGAAAATGGTCAGATCCAAACGCCAGGAGCTGTCGTGGAAACACAACTCGAAAATGTCTTAGGCACAAATCTAGATCGTCTAGAAATAGCTGATGAGTTTAATGAAGTTGTTGGTGCTTTGGCGGGATATTTTGTACGACAGGTGATTGGCGGTTTCTCTGGTGCGCAAAGTGGTAGCGGCAGTGGAAGCGACCAAAATAATTTCACAGGCTACTGTTTTGCTGATACTGGCATTGCCGAAATAAATGAGCCGGTCACTTGGACAACTTATGTAAACGGTAGCCGATCCAACAGAACTACTTTTGTTTGGAGCGGCAGTACACCAATAGAGCTGGCGACAAGCACAACAACATCTTTCGGTAATGCCAACTCTCTGGTTGTGGGTTACCCATCTGTTGGCGAAAAAAATGCTCAGGTCAGAGTTACTGCCAACGGTCGAACAAAGACATTCACTTGCTCTGATACTGTAACGGTGCAGGGGATAACGATATAAAAATGTTTAATTTTTTGAAAAAGAAAAAGATTTGGATGATAACTTTATCAGTTGTTTTTATTTCAACAATTTTTCTAGGAATTTTTGTCACAGCAGCGCCAGCAAATGTGACCCGTGCACAAACCATCACAGAAATACCGGCAGATGAATTTGAGGCGACTTATAACACCCCAGCTGTATTGCCAGTTGGCCCGCCGAATCCTTTCGTTTGCGGAATTACTTCACCGATCCAGTGTATGAAGCTTTTGGTCAACAACATCGCCGTAGGACTTCTGACTATTGGCAGTTTGATACTTGGTATATCGGGCGTCCTTCTAAATAATGTAATGGCTTATACGATAGTAAATATGTCTGCTCATGTTGGCGCCAACGGAGACCTATACAACATTATAAATAAGACATGGACAACATTCCGCGATCTCGCCAACATGGCGTTCATATTTATTCTTCTATATGTAGCCATCGGCACAATTCTTGGGTTGGGCAACGTCGACATGAAAAAAATGTTGACTCGAGTGATAATCGTCGCTCTTCTTTTAAACTTCAGTTTGTTTTTCACGAAGCTAATCATTGACGGTTCGAACACTCTCACAGTCGTCTTTTACAATCAAATAAACGCCAGTGTCAGTGGCGAGGGTGCCAACATTGCAAATGCTTACATGCAGAAATTTGGTTTTACTAGTTGGTACAATACAGGCACGGCAGGCAATGTAATAGCAACAGCGACCGGTGGAGACTGGATAAAAATGCTCGAGGTAGGATTCTTGGGCATGATCTTCATGGGCACGGCAGCCTTTATATTTTTCGCCATGTCGATTCTTTTCATATCTCGATTTGTAATTATTATTTTTCTTTTCATACTCTCACCGCTGGCATTTGCAGCGATGGCTTTGCCGAATGACAAATATTCTGGCCGTTGGTTCAGTGCTCTTTGGGATCAAGTAATCTTTGCGCCAGTCTGTATCGCTCTTCTTTGGATAGTGCTGCAGCTGCTTGATGTGATTGTCGCAACTCCTGATCCAAATCAAAACATTGCATCAATGGTCGCCAGTCTTGGAAACGGAGCGACCGGAGCTGGTGCAAGCGCCGGTGCAATTTTCATGAACTTCTTCATAATCATCGCTTTCACTGTCGCCGCGCTTATCATTGCAAAGGAAGCCGGTGCGCATGGAGCTGGCGGGCTAATGAAGTTCGGCAAGAAGCTGAGGGTCGGTGCACAGGGATACTTTGGTGGAGCAACGGCTGGTGCTCTAGGATACGCAGGAAGAAGAACTGTCGGATGGACAGGAAGAAATATCGCCGACTCTGAAGCACTTAAAAAAGCTGAGGCAAGTGGTGGTTGGAGAGGAGCTTTGGCTGGCGTTGTAAGAGGCAAATCTAAAGATATCGCAAAATCTAGTTTTGATGTTAGAGCAACAAAGATTGGCGGCGAACTCGCTGGCACTATCGGTGGCTTAGGCAAAGCTGGAGGAAAAGATGGTTACGATAAATTTGTGGAGGAACGCGAAAAACTTGCCCTTGATAGAGCGAAAGATCTTGGTCCAAGCAAGGTGAAAGTGGATCAGGCACAACAAGCTGTCGAGAGGACGAAAGAAAGGGAACGAGCTATCCGAGAGAGCTACAAAACTCCACTAGAATTAATCGCCGCCCAAGAGAAAACTCTTAAAGATAGCCTAGCTCCTTCAGAGAAAAAACTTGAAGACATGAAGAAGGAGCAGTTGGCTGATATGGAAAGACTAAAAGACGCCAGAATCCCAGACACCGCTAAAGCACAAATTCAGAAAAATATTTCAGATAGAGCCGCTGGAATTAATACACTTTCTAATAAACTACAGATTGATTCAATTCCATTAGGAAAAATTAGAGACCAGAGAATCAAGATCGAGGGAAAGATAGGAGAGGAACTTAAGGTCGTTATAGAAGACAGAAAGTCTGCTCAAGGAAAAGTTGACGAGCTAAAAGGCATATCCGAAGACGAAGCTAAAAAACGCTTTGGAAACTCTGGTGCAAAAAGTGTGTCTCAAAGAGAAGCTGAGGCTAGGTTTGCGGGAGATAAGGAAAAGATAAAGGAATTTATGAAGAACGAAGAAGAGAGATATGTGAGAGAGAACAAAACAGAGAGTCCATCTAAGTTGAGGGCGTTCGAATATGCATCAAAGGCTGTGGAAAGACCGTGGAGAAGTGCATTCAGATTATACAAAAATCCAAAAACTTTAGGAGAAAACCGGCCTATGTTTAGCAATACGCGCTACAACGAAGCACAGAAAATTAGAAGTGAGTTTTCAAAAGGCAAAGAGGATCAGCAGTGGGAAAAACTTTTTGAAGCTGTAAAGAAAGGGAAGACTGACGGGGTAGAAAAACCAGCCAAAAAACCAGACGACGAAGGCGATAAAGAATAAAAAAAATATGGACGAAACATTAAAAACATTAAAAGAAAACTTTGAAGTTCTGCCTTCTGATGTCCAGGATACGATTATAAATCCATTGACCAAGGATAAAATAATCTCCATTGGAACAAAATATAATTTGACAACAGACCAAAAATATTCCTTGGAAAATGAAACATTTTTTGTGCTTTTTGGATTAGAACCATTGAGCAAGTTTAGAGCGAACGCAGTGGAGAAAGTCGGAGTGTCTTACGACCAGGCAATTAAAATATCTTCTGACACAAACAAAGAAATATTTGATCCGGTGATGGGCCTTCTAAAGGAAATGGAGGAGGAATTACGCGCAATATCAGAATCTAGACCTGTTAAATCTAGGCCTGATGATCTTAGCGAAAAAATGCTTGCATCCAACCACCTCCTCCCATCACATGAAATGATTCGCGAACCGCATCTACACAGCCAAACTCTCATGCCAAAAGAAGGTGGCAATAAAATGCCGATAAAAACCGCTTTCTCTACACCGTCACTTTCTAAGTCGGTCGCGCCCGTCACGCCTTCTGTAGCAGTCGCACCTGTCATGACACCGGCACCTGCTTCGTTTAAGCCAACAACCAGCGTTCCTGTACCACAACCACTCGCGCCAAAATTTAGTTCGATAGTGGATCAGAAGTTGAGTAAACTCGTGCGCACGGAGCGTGATGAGAGCCAGGTGAAGACGGAGGTGGATGAGAAAAGAAAAAATACCTACAATGGCGGCGATCCGTATCGCGAGCCGATAAAATAATTTAAACGTGCATCGCCGCGGAGCGCGGCAAAACAAAATGCGATTCCAAGTTCCACAATTCACTGATGTCGAGGATAAGGTCATCGGACCGTTGACCTTCAAACAATTTATATACCTGGCTGGTGCGGCTGGTGCGTGTATCATTGCGTACACTTTTTTGCCATTTCTCATCGCTGTGCCACTCATTATTTTGCTAGGCGTTTTTGGTACGGCGCTCGCATTTTACAAGATAAACAATCGGCCATTCATTCGAGCTGTTGAATCTTTTCTACACTATGCGGTGAAAGACAAGCTCTATATATGGAAACATGAGCCGAAACCGCTCGCTGAAAGGGAAGAGTCGAAAAAAAATGCGGTGTTTGTGCCAAAACTTTCCGAGAGCAAGCTCCGCGATCTTTCATGGACACTCGACGTTAAAGAAAGTTTGAATCCAGTGACGCGAGATGAAGACGACGACTTCAAAAAATTTAGCGACATAAACAGCGACAAGTTTGTAAAACCGAAGCTTGAGGGGTGGGAATGATAGCGATCAAAAATTAGCCATATTTACATGATTTTCATCATAATATACAATGGAGGGGTGGAGATATCACCTTTCCATTAAACATACTAATATATGGCTGCAGACAACCTTATTGCCAAATTATACGAATCCCCCAAGACAATCTTGACCGTAAAGGATATAGCTTTAATTTGGGAGGAAACCAATACCGTCAATCTTTTCTCAAAGATCAAATACTACGCCAAACAAGGATCACTGATCCGTCTGACTCGTGGCGTTTTTGCCAAGAACAAGGAATATGATGTCAAAGAACTCGCAACAAGTATTTATACCCCTTCATACATCAGCTTTGAAACGGTCCTCCGAGAAGCCGGAATTATTTTCCAACATCAGACTGCGATCTTCGTAGCTGGTCCCTATCCTACAACAAAAAAGGTTGGCGATAAAACGATTACCTTCAGAAAACTAAAAGACGGTGTGCTCTACAATGCAATTGGTATAAAAAATGAAAAGAATTACAGTATCGCCACACCAGAGCGAGCATTCCTCGACACTATTTATTTATCTCCTAAATTTTATTTTGACAACCTACGATCTATCAACTGGGAGATCTGCTTCGAGCTTGTAAAAATTTACGATAATAAGCAATTAATAAAGCGCCTAAAAAAGTACCGGGCTAACTACCGAAAACATGCTCAATAAAGAAAAACACCAGCTCATCATGGGACAGATCTTGAGGGATATCTATTCCGATACTTCTATCTCATCTCTCATTGGATTCAAAGGTGGCACCTGTGCCTACTTTTTCTATGACCTAACTAGATTTTCTGTCGACTTAGACTTCGACCTCTTCTCTACTGATGAAGCCACACAAAAATTGGTATACGAAAAAATCGGCAGAATGCTCCGAAAATATGGAGAGAACAAAGATAATTATATAAAGCAAAATACCATCTTTTTCCTGCTCTCCTATGGCGACACTGATCACAATGTCAAAGTTGAATTGAGCATGCGAAATCTCATACCAGACATCAAAGAACACTACGAAATGAAAGAATATCTTGGTATCTCGATGCTTACTGGCAAGAAAGATTATCTCTTTGCCAGCAAGCTCGCGGCTCTGACCACCCGAAGCGAAACAGCTATGCGGGATATTTATGATATTTGGTTTTTTGGTGCAAATCACTGGGACATTAATGCCGAGGTGATAAAGGCTCGAACCGGCAAGACTATCGAAGAATACATGGCCGATTGCATTCCGGTTGTGGAAGCGGTCAAAGACAATGAAATATTGCGAGGATTAGCTGAACTTTTACCAAATGAAAAAGAAAAAGCTTGGGTCAAAAATCACCTGCGAAAAGAGGTCATCTTTTTACTCAAAAATTATATGTCAGTATTAAAATAAGTCTTGTAGCTGGTTCTGATATAATAAAGCGACAAAAACAATGGCGACAACTAAAGCTGGAGCAACGCAAGAATTTGTGCCGATAAAAGAGGTCCGCGATGGCATCGTGGTGCTCAAAGACGGTACACTTCGAGCTGTTGTCATTGCTTCATCTCTCAATTTCTCGTTAAAATCCAACGACGAACGCGAAGCCATTCTCTATTCCTTCCAAGATTTTCTCAATTCGCTCGATTTTTCTGTGCAAATTTTCATTCAGTCGCGTCGTCTCGACATTCGGCCATATCTTGCGCTCCTTGAGCAACAGCGCAAAAAGCAGGTCAACGATTTGATGAAAATTCAAGTCGAAGAATACATTGGCTTCATCAAAAATTTCACTGAGAGCACGAGCATTATGACGAAGCACTTTTTCATCGTCATCCCGTATTCTCCAGCCATGCTCCAATCTAAGTCGGGGAGCAAATTGCCTGATTTTGGCCAGCTTTTCAAAGGTCGCGGTGGTGGAAGCAAAAACAAAGCCAGTGAAGAACTTTTCGAGGAATATCGCACTCAGCTTGAGCAAAGAATTTCGGTGGTGGAGCAAGGCTTGGTGCGTTGTGGCGTGCGCGTCATTGAGCTTGGCACAGAAGAGGTGATTGAGCTTTTGTACAAAGTGTTCAACCCAGGCGAAATGGAGAAACCGATTCAGCTCGCCGAGCCGGCGGGGGTTTAGTAAAAAACGGCGAAAAACAATGTCATTCTTCAGTAACATTTTCAAAAAGAAAGAGCGCGGGCCGATTCCTGTCGCGCCATTTTTGCCACGCGAAGTGTATGAGGCCGAGACTCTTGAGCTCAAAGATATTATCGCGCCGAGTGCGTTGAAGATTGGTCCGCGTGATTTGAATCTTGGCGACAAACTCGTCCGTACATTTTTCGTTATTTCATATCCGCGTTTTTTAAATGAAAGTTGGTTTGCGCCGATCATCAATCTCGACAAAATGTTTGACGTTTCCATTTTCGTTCATCCAGTAGACACAGTGAAAGTTCTTCGCCAATTTCAAAAAAAGGTCGCTGAGGTGCAGAGTCAAATACATGAGCGGGAAGCCAAGGGCATGGTGCGCGATCCGATGCTCGACACGGCATATCAAGACTTGGAAAATTTGCGCGACAATCTTCAGCAAGCGCAAGAAAAACTTTTCGATGTTGGCCTCTACATCACACTCTATGCTGAAAACGAAACCGAACTCGATAAAATAGAGTCGGAAATGAAATCGATCCTTGAGTCGAAACTTGTCTATGTGAAGCCGGCGCTTTTCCAGCAAGAGCAGGCATTCAAAAGCGTCATGCCAATCGCTACAGATCTTCTCGAAGTGCACTCAAAGCTCAATTCCTCGCCGCTCTCGAGCCTCTTTCCATTTATTTCTTTCGATCTCACGTCAGACAAAGGCGTGCTTTACGGCATCAATCGCCACAATTCCAGCCTCGTGCTTTTCGATCGTTTCTCTTTGGAAAATTACAATTCCATCACTTTCGCCAAGTCTGGCGCCGGAAAATCTTATGCCACGAAGCTCGAAATCATTCGCACGCTGATGTTCGACACAGAAGTTATTGTGCTCGATCCAGAAAGGGAATATGAATATTTGGCAGAGACTGTCGGCGGCCGATATTTTAAAATCTCTCTCAATTCTGAGCATCATATCAACCCATTTGATCTCGCGCCGCCCGGCAAAGATGAATCTGCGGCGTCTGTTCTTCGTTCAAATATCATCAATCTCATCGGCCTTTTCCGCTTGATGATGGGCGGCCTCACACCAGAAGAAGATGCCATTATGGATCGCGCGATCACCGAGACGTACGCCTTGAAAGACATCACTGCCGAATCTGATTTTCAAAATATCGAGCCGCCACTTATGTCCGACTTCGAACTCGTCCTATCCGGTATGGAAGGTGGGGAATCACTTGCACAACGGCTCTCAAAATACACTAAAGGCACTTGGTCGGGATTTATAAATCGCCCGACGAATATTGATATCAATAAAAAACTTGTCGTCTTTTCTCTCCGCGACATGGAAGACGAACTCAAACCGATCGCGATGTACATCGTCACGCACTATATTTGGAACACAATTCGCAAAGAATTAAAAAAGCGTTTGTTCGTGATCGACGAAGCCTGGTGGATGATGAAATCTGAAGACACTGCTTCTTTCTTACTCTCACTCGCCAAACGTGGTCGCAAATATTTCCTCGGTCTCGCCACAATCACTCAAGACGTTGACGACTTTTTGAAATCGCCATACGGTTTGCCGATCATCACCAACTCTTCCATCCAAATGCTCATGAAGCAATCGCCAACATCTATCGACAAGCTACAACAAGTTTTTAATCTAACTGATGAAGAAAAATATCTTTTGCTTGAATCTGGCGTCGGCGAAGGTATTTTCTTTGCCGGCTTAAAACACGTGGCCATAAAAACCATCGCGTCTTACACTGAAGATCAAATCATCACCTCCGACCCATCACAAATCCTCTCCATCCAAAAGGCGAGGGAAGAGCTTGAGGCGACGGGAGGGTAAAATGTATGAAAAACATATTCCACTCTTTCTCTCTGTTTTGTAGGAAAGCATTCTACGATACAAATTCGAGACTTTTTGTTGTTACAAACGATTTTTTGTCGATCGTTATTGTTATTTCAATACTAGCGATAATTTTTGAATCCGTATCTCAGTTTTCTAATTACCATCAAATTTTCTTAATCATAGAATACGTAGCGGCTCTCATTTTTTCTGTTGAATACATTTGTCGAATAGTAGGGAGTTCAAAAAAAAGTTCTTATATCTTTAGCTTCTTTGGCCTTATTGATCTTGTATCGATAACACCAACATTACTTTCCGTCTCCAACCTTACTCCATTAAAATCACTCCGAGCTCTGAGAATACTCCGCTTTTTAAGAATGATGCGCTTGGCTAAAGTTGTTCGTTTTGAACATTTAGAAAAACATTCCGAGGAAGACAAAATGGCAATTATCCGACTTAATTTGCAAATTTACCTTTTTACCCTCATTTTTACTGTCATAATATTAGGCACCCTTGTTTATATTTTTGAACACAACACTCCACACTTTGAAAATATACCTCTTGGTATGTTGTGGACACTAGAGGCTTTGCTCGGCGGCTCTATTTCTACAACAGTTCCACAAACTTATGGCGGTATAGTCATCTTTATGATCGCCAGATTTATCAGTTATATTTTACTCGGGTTTATGATCCATATTATTGGCAACATTATTTCTCATGTTTTACTTGGCAAGAAAACCAATCGAGCAATTGACGGCGAATTTTAACTTATGGATGAAAACTTACAAAATGGAGAGGAGGTAGCATCCGCTGTACCGGCATATCGTGCACCTGGAAATATAAAAACACAAGAACTTCAAAGAATATTAGGAAGAGTACGAGAAATATTTAACGATAAGGGTGAGAATTTTGAAGACGGTGACGAAGAACTAATCGTCGAAGATCCACCAGAAGAACCAAACTTCCCTTATCTCATGTTAATGGCGGCGATATTAAAAGATGTATTAGATTCCCTAGACCTTTCTATTGTCGGCATTATTTTGACTACAATATTTTCCTTTATATTCGCAATTACCATGTTCATTTGGTGCTTAGGTAAATTGAAAGGTCGTTTTTGGAAAAAATATATAATTCGTTGGCTTTGGAAAAGATATGTCGTAGTCATAATTATAGAATTCATACCATTTTTTAAGATCTTTCCAATCGCGACCATTTTCGTACTTATGGCCCACCATCACGAAAAGAAAATTGTTAGGTTATTTAATTTGGCTTTGGAGGAATTGAGAGGTGCCGGGATACTAAAATACATAAAATAACACTTTCTTAGTGAACAAACATCCACAGCCGCGTACTTTCTCTGTGTTAAGATTAGACCATGTTTTATAGAAATCTATTGGGCATTGTGGGCGTTGCTCTAGTTTTTGCCGCTTTTACCACTTTTGCGCCGCAATTTAGTCCACAAATAGCGAGGGCCCAATTCGATTTCATAGACGCCACCGAAGGCCAGGCGATGCGAGTAACTGTAATGCCGCGTTATCCAAAAGCTTTTGAAAAAGTTAGCGTTACGGTGGAAGATTTCGCCCGCGACATAAATGGTTTGAACATTTCTTGGTCGCAAGGTGGAAGAGTAGCGGCGAGAGGTGTGGGCTTGAAGACCTACAGCTTCACTACCGGTGCATTGGGTACTGTCTCAGACGTCACCGTTTCAATAGATGGAGTATCGCAGACCGTTCCTATCCGCCCTGCGGAAATAGACATGCTTTGGCAAGCCAGCTCGTATGTGCCTCCTCTATATGAAGGTAAGGCTCTCCATTCCAATCAAGATCGCGTGACTGTCGTCGCTGAGCCGTTTTTCCTTACCACTCAAGGTGTGAGGGTCAACTCCGCCAATCTCGTGTATAAATGGAAACAAAACGGCACACTCGTGCAAGCGGCGTCTGGCTATGGCCGAAAAACTTTCTCTGTCGTGCCTTCTGTCCTCTCTAAGCCGATAGAAGTGGAGGTGGAAGTGTCTTCTACAGGTGGGGAATACAGCGGCGTTGGCAAAACCGTCGTCTCTGAAGTCTCCCCGAAGCTTTTGGTATACGAAAACAGCCCGCTTTACGGCCTACGCATGGAGCGTGCTTTGAACGGCCGGAGTTTTTCTTTTGAAGATCGCTCAGAGGCAACGTTCACCGCCATGCCGTTTTTCTTTACTGCCACAAACGACAACGACACAAACAATATCGACTTCTCATGGACTCAAAACAGTGTAAAGACCGCGCAGAAGAGCAATGAAGTGGTCTTCCGAGCACCAGCCGAGGGCGGTGGCTCAGCTTCTGTGCGCGTGAGTGCCCGCCACAAAACCAATTACCTCCAAGGAGCAGACGCGCCGTTTACGATTGAATTTAAATCGGCTGAAAACGCTGGCGGTGAGACGAGTTTGTTGCCCGAGAAAAGTTATTTGAACAAATTTTTAGGCGCTCAAACAGCCTTGGCTCAAGGAAACCAGCTTGAGTACGAGCCGCTCGTGCCATTGCCAGGCCTGTTTAATGCCGCCACCGGCGACTATAAAATTAGTGATTTCTCTACATACGTCATGGCCATGTTTCGTTTTCTCATCGGCGCGGCGGCAGTATTGGCAGTGATTATGATCATCATCGGCGGTCTTGAATACATGACAACAGACGTCATCAGCAACAAATCCGCCGGCAAAGAAAAAATCAATCAGGCTATTATCGGTTTGCTCCTCGCGATCGGCTCTTGGCTCATTTTAAACACAATTGATCCAAATATTTTGACGACAACCCTCGACCCGAGCACGACGCCCGCTCCGCCAACAAATAATTAAATGAAAAAAATCTTTTGGACATTAATAATCATCGTTCTCGCCGCGGCACTCGGCCTCGGAGCATATTGGTTTTTCGATCGTCAGGAAAATGGCGGCCCGAGCATGGGGAACATTAGCATCGGTGATTTCTTTCCTTTCGGCACTGGCGGCACCGCACCAATCACAGAAACGCCAGCCGACACAGAGCCAATTATTTCCGCACCAGCACCAATTACTCGCCTCTGGAAAATTTCTAGCGCACCACAAGCTGGCACTGGTCTGTTCACTCAAGGCACCGAAACATTTGTTCGTTTCATAGACAGTGCCATGGGCAATGTTTACGAAGCCCAAGTGAGCAACAGGGAAGCCTTGCAAGCGAGCATGAGCGGAAGCACTGGCGGCGCGAGCGCATTCGGCCCTGTGAGAATTTCAAATACAACAATTCCAAAAATCAAAGAGGCTTTGTGGCAGGGCAATGGCGCAGGTGTCATCCTCCGATACGTGAACGATGCAGGCGTCATCCAAACTATGCACGCTAAAGTCGCGCCAATGCAAAGCGCGACTAGCACCGAAGCAAACCTCCAAGAGCTGAGCGGCGCATTTCTCCCGGGCAACATCACAAACATTGCCCACTTCACGGCAAAAGATCGGATTTTCTATATGCTTAAAAACGGTGGCGCGAGCGGAGTGGGCTACACAGCTTTAATAGACGGCAAAAATCCAGCCAAGATTTTTGAATCGCCAATAAATGAATGGACGGCTTCTTGGCCTCGCGAAGCAACGATAGTAATCACCACAAAGCCAAGCGCGGCGGCTTTCGGCTATTCATACACAATGAGCCCAGCCACTGGCGCACTCTCAAAGCTATTGGGTGGCATTGCTGGCCTTTCTGTTGCTCCTGCGCCCAACATGACCAAGATTTTATACTCAGAGGCCGCCGGCAGTTCTCTCAACTTAAAACTTTTTGATGTAAAAACTGGCGTCAAAACCGAGCTCACTCAAACCAAAACTCTCGCCGATAAATGTATTTGGATGAAAGACAGTATAAAAATAATTTGCGCTGTGCCAAAAACTCTTCCAGGCGCCAACTATCCAGACAATTGGTACGACGGTCAGATTTCTTTCAACGATTCCATCTGGAGCATCGACACCGGCAGTGGGGAAGCCCAAGTTATTGCCGACCTCCGCTCACTCTCAACCTCAAATGAAGAAATCGACGCCACAAATCTCGCGCTCGACGCCAGCGAAAAAATTCTCATTTTCACAAACAAAAAAGACTCAAGCCTTTGGGGTTTCGACTTTTAGACAGCGGGATTTAAATTTTTCTTAGCTTCGGCGCGACTCTCGTTACGCGCAAAACTTTTTCGAATCACTAACTCTTGAGCGATGGTGAAAAGATTGCTCGTGATCCAATAGAGAGCGATGGCACCAGAAATACTCCAGGAAATAAAAAAGGCAATCACCGGAAAAACATATCTCATCTGAATGTTCATACCGCGAGCAAAATCTTCCTGAAAATTTGGCCGAATAGGCTTGCCGTCTTTATCGAAAGAAGTGGCTTTCTTCGGCGGTAGTGGTGGCATAGAAAAACGCACTTGAAAATATGTAGAGACTGCGGCGATGAGAGCCAGTGCGATGCTTTTGCCAGCGATATCAAACAAACCGAGAAAATGCATGTTTATACTTTCAGACATTGGTGCAATGACGAAAGAGTAGAGGAGGGTGACATCAATATTTGGCAAACCAGGGTGGAGAAACGCTTTGTATAAAGCAAAAAGTATTGGCAACTGAATAAATATGAGTAAAATTCCCGCAAATGGCCTTATGCCTTCGCGTTTGTAAAAGGCCATCGTTTGTTTAGCCTGTTCTTGCGCCTGATCCTTGCCACTATATTTTTCCTTTATCGCTCTGAGTTGTGGCTCAACTTTCTTCATCTTTAGCTGAGTGTAGACAGCCTTTTTCGACAGAGGAAAAAGAATGAGCTTAATAATGAGTGTAAAAACGATAATCGCCACACCAGCATCGGCCCAAGGCAAAATGTCGATCAAAAAAATCAACCCGTTGTACATGGGTTGGAAAATGAATGTATTATAGAAAGCTATCATTTATAGTATTGTACTGGATTTTCTAAATCACACCAGAAATTTTCATCAAACGGCCCAAATCATCAATCAAATCGGGAAGTTTCGCGGGCTTCGCTTCGCGTTTTACTACTACAACAACATAAAAGGGGAGGACTTTGCCATTTGGCCGCGCGGATATAATTTTTTTTACTTGGCGAATAGCGCTGTACGTACGGCGGCGGAGTTTGTTTCTCTCGACGGCTGTGTCGGCAGTTTTCTTAGAGACAACAATGGCAAAGGTGGGGATTGAAGCCGATTCAACGGGAGCGGCCAAAACGGTGGCAAAAAAGTACGCGGAAGAGTGTCGACGGCCAGATGCCAAGACAGCTTCTACCTGCTTTTTTGTGAGGCGTTCGCTTTTAGAAAGCATGGGTCGGTTAGACCGATTAATTAGACCGATTATACAGAGAGCTTGCGGCGGCCTTTGGCTCGGCGACGCTTGATAACATTGGCTCCACCAACAGTCTTTTGGCGACCCAAAAAGCCGTGTGAGCGGGCTCGTTTTCTCTTTTTTGGTTTATATGTGAATGACATAGTCTCGCCATACTATATTAGATTGCAAAAAAACTCAATAAGTGGCGTGTCGCGGAACGACTTTCGGCTCTCAACAACCTATTCACAACTTATCAACATGCGGACAGGTGTTCCACAAGTACTATAATTTTGAGACAAGTATATAATTTGTCGACTCATGGATACTAAAAAACTTTGGGATAGTGTGTTGGTAGAAATGGAGCTCTCCGTTTCCAAGCCTAGCTTTGCCACTTGGTTTAAAGACACCGGCATATCCCACCAAGAAGATGGAGTGGTGTTTGTGAATGTGCCCAACAATTTCGTCAAAGATTGGCTCCTTAAAAAGTACCACTCGTCCATCCTTCGATCCCTTCGAGACCAGTCGCCACTCATTCGTTCTGTGGAATACATAATCAGCCGAGAAGATGTGCGAAGAAAACCATCTACAGACCAATATGGTAGTGGGGTTTCGCATGGCGGCTCAAGTGGCATAAATGGCCTAAATTCAAACATTAATTCAGATATCGCCACATCTGCCAGTGGGGAATTGCCTCTAGCCGACCATTATATAAATAAAGAAGATGGCCTCAATCCGCGCTACACCTTCGATTCTTTCGTCGTTGGCCCTTTCAACGAGCTGGCTCACGCCGCCGCGCAGGCTGTTATCAAAAAGCCTGGTATTGTCTACAATCCGGTCTTTATATATGGAAGCACTGGCCACGGCAAAACCCATCTCATACAAGCTATCGGCAATCAAATAAAAAAACAGTACCCAGAAATGCGCGTGCATTATGTCACTTCCGAGCGTTTTGCCACCGACTACATAAATTCTGTTCACTCTGGCCAAGGCGCGCAGGGTATTTCCAATAAAGTAAACAATTTCAAGGAAAAATACCGAAAATATGATGTTTTAATCATGGACGACATTCAATTCCTCTCAAAAACTGAGAAAACCCAAGAGGAGCTTTTCCATCTGTTCAATTATTTGCATGACAACAACAAACAAATCATTTTCTCATCAGACAAGCACCCAAATTACATTCCAAATCTTGAGGATCGTCTTCGTTCACGCTTTCACGCGGGTATGATTGTCGATATTCCAGCACCAGATCATGAATCTCGTGTGGCCATTCTCAAAAACAAGCTTTTGTCTCAAAATCTTTCCGTCTCACCAGAGGTAATCGACTTTCTCGCCGCTTCTGTAGTCACAAATATTCGCGAGCTTGAAGGTGCTTTGAACGCCATTGTGATGCAGACACAAATGAAAGGCCAAGAACCAACCCTTCAAGAGGTAAAAAACCTCATCAAAAACACCAATAAACCGATGAAAAAGGTCCTTTCGCCAAAGGAGGTGGTAAAAATCGTCGCCGACTTCTACAATATAGAAGAAGACTCTATATATGAGAAGACTCGAAAGAAGGAGGTGATAAAGCCACGGCAAATAAGCATGTACATTTTGCGCGAAGACTTTAGCATCTCTTATCCTTCGATCGGCGAGAAGATGGGTGGCCGAGATCATACCACCGTCATTCATTCATGTGAAAAAATCAAGAACGACCTAAAGAACAATTCGGCGCTTGGGCAGGAAATTAGTCAGATTCGATCGATGATTTCTTGACCGGCTCGGCCGTTTCTCTGGAAAAACATGTTGATAAGTCTAGGATAAGTGGGGATAAGACAGGGTACAGTGGGGATAAGTATCGGAAAAGTCGGGTCAAAAAACCCAATCGACATGAACCAAACAAAAAGTTATCCTTCGAAATCCACCTCATCCACATATGCCTGTGGACAGAAAATCGGCAAAAAAGGCTTAAATATTGGCTTTTACAGGGGTTATCAAGATATACACAGAGCTAATAGTAGTAATAGTATTTATATATAAATAGAATACACACCATGAAGATAGAATGTGTAAAAGAAAAAATCAGCAAAGCTATATCACAAGCCGAAAGGGTGACAGGAAAAAATCTTTCACTACCTATTTTAAGTTGTGTGCTTTTGGAAGCCGAGAAAAACAATCTCATCGTACGAGCGACAAATCTTGATATTGGCCTCGAGCTTAATATTCCTACAAAAGTGATGGAAGAGGGGAAGGTGGCGGTGCACGGCGCGATTTTAAACAATCTTCTAAATAGCATAACCGGCGACAGCAGTGTAATTTTTGAGACAACGGAAAATAATCTTCTAAAAATCACCAGTAATAAAACTAAGACGACTGTTAAAACCCTTCCACATGAAGATTTTCCAAGTATTCCGAGAGTGCCAGAAGATCAGCCTATAAAAATCCAAGCGGGCGACTTCGTGAGCGGTTTGAAGGCGGTGTATTACAGCGCCGCTGTATCGAGTGTGAAGCCTGAGCTCTCGAGCGTGTATATTGCTTCCGACGACGAGCATTTAGTTTTTGCAGCCACAGACTCATTCCGACTCACAGAAAAGAAAATCCGTTTTAAAAACAAAATCCGCGATCATTTACTTGTACCATTTAAAAATGTGCCAGAAATAATGCGCTTGCTCGGCGATGTTTCTGGTGAGGTGACGATGTTTGTCACAAAAAACCAAATTTCTTTCTCTCACCCAAGTATTTATCTCACCTCACGCGTCATCGATGGCGTTTTTCCAGATTATCGCCAGATTATTCCCGAAAGCGGCACAACAGAAGCCACAATGCTCAAGCAAGATTTGGTGCAGGCGCTCAAAGTGGCCAATATTTTCTCCGATAAATTCAATCAGGCCAACATCCACGCATCGCCGAAAGAAAAAACTTTAGAAATTAAAACTACCAACTCAGATCTTGGGGAAAGTGTGAATAAGATTGATGCAGTGCTTACCGGCGAAGACATTTCGGTCAATTTCAATCACAAATACATCACCGACAGTTTCCAATCGATCGACGCCGATAGCATTTCCTTCTCTTTCAACGGTGCTAGCCGGCCGCTCGTCATTCGCGGCGTGGGTGATAAGTCGTTTCTCTGTTTGGTTATGCCGATGAATAGATGATAAAACTCGATTCACTTTTTGCGAAGTTCAAACACGTGCTGACTTCCGCGCTGGAAGAGCGTGACGCTATCGCCAGCGTTATTTCTGAGGTAATTGGAGTGAGGGTACTTGCGGAGGAAATAAACATCAAGAACGACGATATAATCGTGCTTGGCTCGTCAGCCTTACGCGCAAAAATTTTTATGAATCGTGGAAAAATAATGGAGGCGGTGGAAAAGCGGTTGGGGAAGAAGTTTCGGGGGGTGAGGTAGAAAGGTCGGACAGATAAAGAATATGAAAAGACAAAATTATAATAATAAGATAATTGTTTATCAGGCAAAAAGTGGAGCGATTGAGCTTCGTGGGGATTTTTCTCATAAGACTGTTTGGGCTACTCAGGCACAAATTGCCGAAGCTTTTGATGTAAACGTACGAACCATTAATGAACATATTCAAAATATTCTTAATACTGAAGAGTTGAATGAAAAGGCAACTATCCGGGAATTCCGGATAGTTCAAAAAGAAGGAAATAGGAGTGTTAATCGAGATGCAAAACACTACAACCTCGACATGATTTTATCTGTTGGTTACCGAGTTAATAGCAAAAAAGCAACACTTTTTCGTCAATGGGCAACAAAGACACTTCGTTTTTATATCGTTGATGGATATGCGATAAACAAAAGCCGTATTGCTAAAAACTACACCCAGTTTTTAAGCGTTGTAGAAGACATCAAAAAACTTCTGCCGTCTGGATTGACTGCGGAAAATTTAAAAACTGAAGACGCAATTGAGCTCGTTTCACTTTTTGCGGATACTTGGCTTTCTCTCGATGCCTATGACAGAGACGCGTTACCAAAAGGGAAGCTAACAAAAAAGAAAGTTGAATTAACTACAGAAAAAATTTCCAGCAGTCTTGTTCAGTTAAAAACAGAATTAGTTCGCAAGTCGGAGGCAACCGAAATTTTTGGCCAAGAAAGAAGTGCGGGGTCGGTTGCAGGAATTGTTGGTAACGTAATGCAATCTTTTGGTGGTAAAGATGTGTATGAGAGTGCTGAAGAAAAGGCGGCACACCTTTTATATTTTATGGTAAAAAATCATCCGTTTACTGATGGAAATAAAAGAAGCGGAGCGTTTGCTTTTGTGTGGTTTTTGAAACAAGTTAAAATTCTAGATGTTTCCAAACTCACTCCTTCTGCACTCACAGCACTTACGATTCTAGTTGCTAGTAGTGATCCTAAAGACAAAGATAAGGTTGTTGCACTGATTCTAAATCTGGTTGCTAAATAATGGTAAAAAACGTAAATTTACCATGTTTTAGCCTAATATTTACGTTATTTTTGGCTAAAACCGTGAAAAAAGATGTTTTTTAGACATTTTTAACGGTTATGATTAACATAACTAAATGGCAAAATAGTGACTATTGCAACTAGTAAATGTAACTAATTTTAAAAACATCATGAAAATCACCAAACTTGGCCACTGCTGCCTTCTCATAGAAACCAAAGGTAAAAAAATTCTCACTGATCCCGGGAGTTACACAGTGGAAGCCCACTCAAAGCTCGAAAATATTGATTTTATTCTTTTCACGCACGAGCACGCCGACCATTATCATTTAGAATCACTTAAGATTTTGCTCGCGAGAAATTCGCAGGCGGCTGTGTATGCCAATAGCTCAGTGAGCGAATTGCTCACAAAAGAGGGAATAAAGCACACGCTCGTGAGCCACGGAGAATCTATTCTGCTCGGCGAAGTTTCTGTGGTGGGTATTGGCGAAAAGCACGCTGAGATGCATAGCTCAATTCCGCTTTCATCAAACCTCGGCTTTTTTATAGATGGTCGATTGTGGTATCCAGGCGACGCTTTTACAAATCCAGAAAGGCCAGTGGAGATTCTTGCATTGCCTGTGTCTGGTCCGTGGATGAAAATTGGCGAAGCGATCGACTACGCGCTCTTACTCAAGCCAAAAGTCGCTTTTCCAGTGCATGATGGCCTACGATTTGGCACGGCCCATGCTTTACCAGCAAAAATTTTGCCATCAGCTGGTATTGAATTTGTGGCGATGATTGAGGGGGATGAGAGGGAGTTTTAAAACATTTTATGTCAAAAGCTGAGCAATCTGAAATATGGAATAAGGTTTATAAAACAAAATCTGGCACTTTGCCCTGGGTTGGGATTCCTTTTTCTGCCGAAGTTGGTGAGCATTTAAGTTCATTGGATAAAAAAGAGCTACTCTTGGTTGTTGGTTGCGGCAGTGGAGAGACTGTGGATTGTTTATATAAACAAGGTTTTCAGAAAATTGTTGGAACAGATATTTCGGAAGAGGCCATAAAGCAAGCCAAAGAATCATTTCCTGATATTGATTTTAGAATTTTGCCCACGGAAGATCTAAAAAACAATGAAGAATTTTTAAATTCTAATGTGTTGGATTGGCTGAATTTTCATCAAATTAATCCCACAGGCGCGAAAAATTATTTGTCTTCAGTGGCCGCAATAGCTAAATCGGTTTGTACCAGCTGGATTTATCACGATGGTGAAGAAAAAAGTGGCTCGTATGTACACGATGGAGAAACTTATTTTCATAAACCTGAAATGGTGTCTGAATTCTTTGGATCACAAGGTTTTATTCTAAAAGGTCAATCAAAATTTACATTTTCTACAAGTTACAAAGACCAACCAATCGTTCGCGCCGCGATCACACAAATTTATGTCAGATCGTAAATTAAAAAACGCGTTAGTTATCGGTGGCACTGGAATTATAGGAAAGCCTACGGTCATGCAACTCATTAAAAACAATGAGTACAATGTGTATTCTATTGCTCTTGAAAAAACAGACTTTTCTTCAAATGTAAAACAACATATCGCAGATCGAACGATTGGTGAGTACAAAAATTTAATTCAAAAACTGAATTCTGAAGTCGGTTTATGGGATGTTGTCGTTGATGTCGTGGCTTTCGATGCGGAAAGTGCAGAGATTACCCACTCGCTCTTTAAAAATTGTTCCGAACACATCATTACTTTGAGCACCACGCTTGTTTACGATCGGACAACAGAAAGCACAGATCCTATTTCTGAAAATACTCCACTTGCGCCTGAAGGACACTTTGGCGGCTATGTAGATGGGAAAGTAAAACTTGAGAAGTTTTGGCAATCGACAACCGATGTAAATTGGACACTGATCAGGCCGTATCACATTCTTGGCGCCGAATCCCTACTCGGTTGTATTCCAGAGCATAATAGAGATCCAAAACTTATTGAAAAAATAAAAAATGGCGAAATTCTAAGGCTCTGCAATGGTGGGAGTATCTTTTTAAATTGTATTCATCCGAAAGATATCGCCGGGGCGATTTACAAAATTATCGGTAATCCAAACACTTTCAAACAAGCGTATAACTTGGTAAATCCTAAGCCGGTATTAGCAAAAGATTATTATGCCGAGATCGCTAAACAGGTCGGTGGAATTTCGAATATAGAAGCTGTCTCCATGGATCAAATTTGGCAAGAAAAGAAGGGTTGGGAAATGACAACTCTACCTCATGTCTACAGCATGCAAAAAATGGAAAAAGACGTTGGTTTCGTGCCGAATATTAAGCTCGAGGAGGGGATTTGTGACGCAATTGAAAATCCACCAAAAGTTACATCTGCGGTAGACATTCCGGTTCACCAGAGAATGAATAAGTTGCCTAGTCCTAAGCGTCCTAATTGGTTGAAATAGAAATTTCTACCTCACCAAAATAGTCACCCTCTCCTCAGTTTTATTCTGCACATTATCGTAGACGACAACTCGCAAATTGTTTTCGCCTTCGGAGAAAGATTGGAGATCGGCAGGGACGAATGAAAAGGTGAATGAACGCTCGCGGCTCGCGGCTCGATTGCCACTGCTATCGGTGCCTTGTGCCGATGTTTGCCCCGCTGTGTTTGTAATATTGCCGATAAATTCTTCACCAAGAAAGTAGTCAATTTTAGAAATCGAATTTCTGTCGGATGCAGAAGCGCGAAGCTCGACAGAAATTTTATCGTTGGCACGGTATGACGCGCCGGAAGAAGCAGAGTTTGGCGCAGTGATGGAAACTCGGGGGGCATATTCAGCGCCGTGAGTGTCGTCGAACTCTGTGGGGATGTCGCCTTCGTCGAGTTCATCGTAGCCGCGCCCGCGTGCCCATTTTTGCACGCCGTATTCCCAGTGGGAGAATTGAGAATCGTCGTCTGGATTTTCTGGGCCGATGCCGCGCGGATCGTTTTTGTTGACCCAGTAGAGAATGGAATGCACACCGCCTATCAAGATTTCATCAAGAAGTTCTAAAGGTGTGTCGGCTGTGGCGCGTTTTTTGGAAATTGAATCAATGAGGACAGAGCCGCCGCCGAGCCACTCACCACGGAGGACGGGCTTTAGAGAATAGTCGTTGGCCGTGCTTTGGGGTGGAATAAAATCTTCGTCGGGTACTTTAGAAATGGCTTCTTTCATGACGAGATTCCAAAATGGCGCGACGATGTAGCGAGCAACTTGTTTTTTCATCGCGCGATTGTCGTTGTTGCCGGCCCAGACGCCCACTGCCACATTTGGTGAATAGCCGACGACCCATGCGTCTCGGTAATCGTTTGTCGTACCAGTTTTGGCGGCCACGCTTCGGCCGGGGAAATTGAGCGGCGAGCCGTAGCTAAAGGCTGGCGCACGAGCATCTTCGTCGGAGAGAACGCTAGAAATTTGCCTTGCGACTTCTTCCGGCAAAACGCGGTATGGAGATGGATCGGTTTTTTCTATAACATCGCCGTCCTGATCGCGGATTTCTAAAATAGATCGGTACTCATTTCGGTTGCCGTCGTTTGCAAAAACGCTGTAGGCGCTGGTGAGATCGAGAAGGGAAACTTCACCGCCTCCGAGTACGAGTGTGAGGCCGTAGCGATTGATATCGGTGAGGGTAGTGATGCCCATATTTTTTGCGAGCTGAAGAGTGTCTTTGAGGCCGGCGAGGTAGAGAGTTTTCACAGACGGGACGTTGATAGACTGTGCCAAAGCCTCGCGCATGGAAATCGGCCCGCGGAAAATAGAGTCGTAATTGACGGGGCTGTAGCAATTTGAGCTAGCGGAGCGCGGCGTGCCGTCTGGATTGCAGGTGGTGGAGAACTCTGTCGGCAAATCGAACACGACCGTCTCAGGCGTGTAGCCTTTAATGAAAGCTTCGGCATAGGCGAAGGGTTTGAAAGATGAACCCGGCTGACGCGCGGCTGTGGCGACGTTGAAGTTGCCCTCTATTTCGTCGTCGAAATAATCGCGCGAGCCTACAAGCGTGAGAATGTCGCCACTTTTTGGATCGATGGCTACGGCGGCTACGTTTTCGGCGTCAAAATTTTTCTCATTTTCTTTGGCGTAGTCGCGCGCAATGTCCTCAACTTTTTTCTGCAAATCGTAATCGAGCGTGGTGATGACCTTCAAACCACCTTCTTCGAGCACACTCGCGCCATATTTTTCGGTCAGTTGATCTTTAACAAAAAGCACAAAGTGCGGCGCTTTAATACCAAACGGCGATTGCGGTTGGAACTCTATTTTTTCGGCAATAGCGGCATCATATTCGGCGCGGCTGATGAATTTATTTTCGAGCATTTGGCTCAAAACTAAATTTTTGCGTGTCTCCAAACGCTCGCGATTTTTGCCGTATGGAGAATAGAATGTCGGCGCTTTTGGTAGGGCAGCGAGATACGCGGCTTCGGCGAGGGTCACATCTGATGCAGACTTATCAAAAAAGGCTTGACTAGCTTCTTCCACGCCGTAGAGATTGCCACCGTATGGAATCTCATTTAAATACATGCTAAAAATTTGATCCTTGGTGAGAATTTTTTCGAGTTTCACCGCGAGCACCCATTCTTTGAGTTTGCGCGAAATCTTTTTTTCGCCAGTGAGCAGAGAATTTTTTACCACTTGCTGAGTGATAGTCGAGCCACCTTGGCTAAATTCTAAATTTAAAATGTTGACGAATATGGCGCGCAAAAACGAAACTGGCTTCACGCCGCTGTGATTATAAAAATCAATATCCTCGATAGCGAGCGACGCTTCTTTTATATTTTCCGAAATCGTATCAAAAGGCACAACCGTTCTTTTGATGTCTTGAAAAACGTCGTAGAGCAAAACTTCACCCGTCCGATCGTAAATTTTTGTCGATTGCGACACCTTTCTGCTCTCTATTGTGTCGAGCGCCGGCACGCGCCACGACGCCGCCCAAATGAGAAAAATGGCCGCCAAAAAGATGACCGCCGCACCGCCAACCAGAGCCACAGCCTTTATTCTGTGACGATGATGCTTAATTTTGGCCCATATTCCGTTTATCGCCCTTCTAAGTGGAGAATAATGTCGGGACACGAGGGGTATATTAGCACATTTCTCTTATCCTTCGCTTCGAAATGCACGGAATAAATTTCCGGTGAAATTTTTCCTCCTGCTCGGCGCCAAGCGCCTCCGCAGAGTCATTTCTCAGCGAATGTTGAAAAAATGTGTAAAGTAGAAAGCATTATTTTGTCGTAATCTAACCAATAGCTTGGCATCACTTTGATAATAATTGCATTGGCGCACG
>ERZ1292625.232-Hain-H41-01um-R1-232-length-96492-cov-55_pt1 | contig 96492 bp, 124 predicted proteins | sample MGYA00564400_ERZ1292625 | MGnify/ENA primary metagenome ERZ1292625 (study PRJEB36523, sample SAMEA6512639) | groundwater metagenome | collected 2019-01-08 | study: AquaDiva: Metagenomics assemblies of 32 groundwater samples
AATGATAGTAAAATCCGTAGCGCCTTCTAGTGACATCGGAGTAATCGCCGGAACCACAGCGCAACACCTCGTCATCTCCGTAAGTGGCGTCGCCGACATCGGAGTGACACTGAGGATCACTCGTCGATCCGACGCACCGCGTGGCCTGGTCACCCTTGGAATGGGAGGCACGGGAGCAGACTTCTGGACCGATGAATCTCTAGAGCCAGGAGGGATCGAGCTGGCGGAGAGCCTTCTGGCCAGCGGCTTCGTGGTGGTGGACCGCAAGTGGGATCCGCCAGGCTGGTTCTCCTACGGTGCATCACCACGGAAGTTCAGCGCACGCAGCGCAGTCATGTTCCGGTGGGTCAAGAAAGCGCTGGGACAGAACCTGTGGATGGGAATGATCGGGAACTCCGGTGGTGCTGCCGAAATAGGCTACCTTCTCACCTCATGGGAAGCAGGAGGCGTACTCGACCTGGCAGTACTCTGTGCTGGACCCCCATTGTCAGACCTACGAGTGGCATGCAAGGAGCCACCGGCAGACTGGTGGGTAGCAAAGGTCGCACAGCTCGTGCCCCCGGGCATGCTGAAGTGCTCCCCCGTAGATTTGACCCACCCGCCAAATGGGGTGCTCTGCCCAGTGCTTCCCCCCGCAGCCGACGACAGCAGCCTACTCAATGGCAGCGTGATGTGGCAGAATGCAGCCTATAGCTACAGTCGCACGCACGCCTATTTCATTATCGGTGAGCTGGACTGCACTGTAGCCACACCACAAGCACTACTCTACCACGAGGCCATCACATCGCCCAAGACCATGGTAGTAGCAGCGCAGACACCCCACCTGATTTCCACTACAGAAAGTGGACGGTTAGAGATTATGAAGGCAGTCAACACCTACTGCCCACTCGGCTAGGTGATGCGCTGGGTGTAGCCAACGACGTAGCAAGAAGTTCCGGCATCGAGTTTGGCCCTGATAGTCAGCGCGCTTGTAGGATGATACAAAGCAGCGCCCTGCACCAGCGGAACAGTGCTCAGAGTGAGTAGAGTGTAGCGAAGGTCGCTACCCGCAACTCCCCACTCGACAAAAAGCGATTGGGCTAGAACACTAGAGTTGGAAGCCCAGAGCCATACCTGCTCAGTTGCACCCGCGGCAACCGTGTGCAACGTGGTGTAGGAGGTAGTAACCGAAATGGGTTTCCCGTCCGTGCTCCCGGACAGAATCGTCGTACTCCGTATATCCCCAGAGGTACGAACCCAGAGCCTCCCCTGCGCATCCCCACGCGCAGGAAACCCATCGTTGTCAACCTCGGAGAGCGCACCCGGAGCTGTGATCTTCCGAAGCCACAAGGAAAAGACATTACTGGTCATACTGTGCCTCTACATTTCCAAACGAGAGACCCCTTTCTCTTTCACCACCGTCCACACCTTATCACAGTACCCACGAAATACAGGATTCTGCGTTGTCAAGAAGCAGGTGCTTACCCTCTCCATCTTCTCAGCCACAAGATCCATCAGACGGCGGATCCCAGCAGCATCTACGAACACAGCAGGCTCATCCAGCACTAGCACATTGCTCTGGTAGCTCGTCTGTGCCGTGGCCAGATCATGCAATGCGAAAGCAACAGCGATGTCAATGCGATCCTTCTCGCCACCACTCGCTGACCCATAGCTCCCGCCACGAGTTGTCACCCCCAAATTGATCTTCCCACTCTCGTCCTGAAGTAGCTGCGCAGTGATCTCGCCCTCAGTAAGCACCTCACAATAGTGATGAATCCGAGCATTGAGGTAGGACAAGCTAGCCCCCAACACTTTGGCGCGAATGTCCTGAAAACCCGTGACCCAGAACTCCATGGCCTGCACCTGCTTCTGTGTAGCCACCAGGTCACCCCCCAACACAGCCTTCTGCTTCTGGAGTGCTGTTTGTGTCGCCGCCAGCTCCTCGACAACCCGGTCATCCGGGGTAGGCTCTGCTAACGATTGCAGATACTGCTCGATATTACCTCTAGAAGTGGTAAGAGTTTGCTCCTCCCGGGTGAGCAACGTAAGCTCCTTCCCGAGCACATCAATGCGTGATCTATAGGTCGTAGCCGCTTGCCGCGCCCGGTCCGCAGTGATCTCCGCGGATAGTCGTATAGCCCCCTTCTCGCGCGCACCCCGGTCGGCCACCTCACGAGATCGTGTGCGCTCATCACGGAGTGCCACCAAAGCAGCTTCGTCGAGGAAGGAATTGCACACATAGCAACGCCCACCAGAAACGTGCGTCAGATTGGCCAGAGCCTGATCCGCGGCATGTACCATTCCACACGCAGAAGCATAGGTAGCCTCATGCTGCTTCAGCGTAGCAACAGCCTTATCAGCCACATCGAGCAGACGTGCATGCACCTGCGTTAGCTCCACATGCTGTTGCCTCTTGCTCGCGCTATCAGCTTGGACACGCAAAATCTGCGCATCCATGGATTGGCGCTTGCTCTTCGTAGCCTCCACGAGGCTCGCGCGCTTCGCCTGTGCCTGCGCGGCCTCGCTCCGCGCACAGACCAACCGGGGCTCCAAGTCATTGAGCTGACGCAGCACTTCCTGGAAGCGCCCGCCCTGGCCCTCCTGCACCATCTTCAGCTCCTGAAGAGCCTTGCGTGCAGCCTTACGCGCGTGCTCAAAAACTTCCAGACGCGCTATGGACTCCAAGACCTCCTTACGAGTTTGGTCCGTGAGCTGGCTGAAACGATAGAGCAGCCCCTGGCCCAGCACCGTGGTGTAGAGAAATGTCTGCCTGTCCACACCAAGAATCTGGCCCAACAGCTTCTCCGTCGCGGCCACAGTGGTACGGGACACATCCTGTCCATCTACCAAAATTGACAGGCTGCTGCGACCCTCTGAGTGCTTTCTGTACCGCGTAACAGCAAGCTGCTTACCCTCCGCAGAGAGCTGCGTGCAAACAGAGCACTCACGACCATCTGGTTGTGGGAGTACTCCATCGGCAAACAAGCCCTTTGTAGTCACCCCAAAGAGGCACCAGGTCAGAGCCTCCGTAAACAGGTTGGACTTGCCAGCCCCATTGCTGCTCGCACAATCTACATCCCGATTGTCCCCGTTGACCAGCACAAGTCCCTGGTCTTCAAGAGAGTAAAAAGCGTCCCCTACGCTAAGAAAGTTCTTAGCGTGCAGCGACAGAAACCTCATTGCACTTCAGAAAATCGGAACGGTGCCAGCAGATGCGTTCGCCACACCTATCTGCATCTGCGAGAAGTCCCCAGACGGCCCACCATGATAGTGGAGCACCCAGAGCTTGGACTCCGCATCCCACAGAATACTCGGGCCACCGATCTCCACACTATCCCACCCCCCAGTTCCAGACCCCCGGGTCAGGATGGGATTTCCAGGGTACTTGACAACGGTGACCCCACCATCACCAGTCCAGGCCAGACCCAGACCACTGGGGGTACTTCCGGAGCCCCCGGCGTAAGCGATGAGCGTGCCCGCTACCGGATGGGGAGTCGCGTGGACGTGGGACACGATCTGGGAATCCCACGAGCCTGCGGCTCCCCGTGGAATCACCGGCTTGGCGGAGACTCCTTGCCAAAGACCTGCCCCAACCCGCTTCATCAAGCCCACACGGAATCCCCATGCTCCCGGTGAGCTGCTGCCGGAGTCACCGTACCATACAGACTGCCCAGCGTAGAGCGCTCGTACCTCGGTGCCATAAGTGAACAGCGCGGGCTCCATCGGCCCCCCACGGAGGCGCATCTGGCCCTCTACATCCTGCGAATAGTAGCCCTCCCACGGATACTCCGCAGTGCGCGCAACCCCCTGATAGACGAAGGGACCAGAAGGAGAATCCCCAAGGAACTCCACTATTGAATCCATACGACCCAGACCAGCAGGGCACGGGCCGGGCCAACGCAGAGCCAGGAGTAGCACACGCGCATCGGGTAGCACAAGAACACTAGGGGTCTCCCAATGCTGTGACCTCCCTGTCGGATCCGATCCAGCGCTACCGGAGAGCACAATCTCTGTAGCCATCGCCAGCCAGCCGTCCTCTGCACGCAGAGAAGTCATGTGCTCGATGGATTGGATTTTTCCACGAGTGCGAGAGTACCACATGTGCCACACTCCAGACACACGCAGTACGCAGGGATCACTGAGAGTTCCCGTAGGCCCGCTCCTGATAGGACCAGCCTTGGAAAACGCTGCGGGCCACTTCGGAACCTCAGGAGATGCAGCAGGAGAGATAGGCGTTGCAGAGACACTACCAATAGGTGCAAGTTGCGGCATTTTCAAGCTCCAGACTCCTCAATCAGTTTCAATCCCAAATCGAGAAGCACTTCACGGGGCAAGCACGGATTTGCGTAATCTGCTACGTAGGATTCGACAGTCGCACGAACATCGAACCCTGGAGTAGCCATAGGCATAGAGGAAGAGGACGAGGTAGCCGAGGGAACTCCGGAGACCCTTAGGGACTCCACCGCATCTTGAAGTGCAGCCAGCTTGGGGCGTAGCTCCTCATAGGCTTCTACCGAGGAGACAACAACACGTAGCTTGAGGCGTTTGCTCAGGGATGTAGCACTAGCTGCACCAAACGAAGGCAAATCCTCGGCCTTCACAGTGTGATAGATAGGACCATGCGGGTTCTCCAGTCTACCATACCACCAGCCTGGACACGCTACTCTACTCGTTCCCACGTCCTCCGTGTCCGCGAGCAGCAGCACTCCTCGGGGCTCCTCCACAATGCTATCCGAGTAGTTGTGATAGCAGGGGCTCCCCACCAAAAGAACAGGGCAGCCGTTTAGAGAGGGATAATAGACAGGGTGATGATAGTGTCCGTTCACCACCAGCTTGAAGCCCTCTGCAATCCGACCGCGGGTACCACGAGGGGTATCCCCAGGTTTGTAGGGCACATCCTTCAGCTCCCAGTGGGAGATCAGGATAGGAAGATCACTGCATTTCTCGCGCGCTCTCAGACAAGCAACCTGTAGCGCAGAGGTGTAGTCCTCCAATTGCTTTGGGGCCGTAGGGGGGTAGGGAGCGAAGACAAAACGTCCGCAAGATGAGCACGATGGGGTGTCCATGACAGAAACCCGTGTGTGCCCCCGAAAAATACTGAGAACCGTCTGCTTCCCGTCGCTCGATGCCTGATCGTGATTTCCAGGAATCACCACGAAATCTGCACACTCTGGAAGCCTGCTGATGATCTCACTGAATCCTCGTGTTAGCGCCTCCAGCGTTTCGATGTCGATGTAGTCATGCGTGTGGTTGGCATCCCCGCCAAAGACCACCAAGTCTGGCGTCGTGCGTTCGATTTCATCCGCGATCCAGCGACAAGTCTCTAGCAGATAACTAGAGCGCGTGTGAAAGAAATGCAGATCGCTGAAGACCAGAACCTTCACGCTGTTGTCTCCTTCTCCGTCGCTCGAAGCATCTGAACGATATCGGCCGCAAGTGCGGGACGTTCCATCTCCACAAGCTGCACGTATCGACGCATCGCATTGCGCGCCGCCATGTCATGCGTCAGGTCCAACACAAAGAGCACACAGCCGAAGTGCCTGCCCCCTGGTTCGTCAGTGCCATCGGTTCGTCGGACATCGTACTTCTTGTGCCATCCCTCGATCATCACCCACGCCCCTTGCTAGTCCAAGTAGTAATCCCCAGGAACTGCTGCGCGCGCTCTTGATCGAGACGTATCCGAATCGTATCCCCCAGCATCGAGGTCTCCCATTGGCGCAGACCCTCCCACTCCTTCAGCAGATAGGTGGTCTTGCCGCAGCCTGGGAAGAACACTCGAATGTCCCTCTCACGAATCTCCAACAGCTTGCAATCCAGCTCAGTCAGTTGTGTGCGGCGAATCGTCATCTTCTTTCACTCCACCATCAGGATGTTGGGCCTCGAAGTGCAAGCCAAATGTGGTAATGCCCCCGGGTGCAAAAGCACAAATAGCTATACCTTTGGCTAAGGCATTGAAAACATCTGCGGTTTCACCCTTCTTACTGCGAAACATGAGGCGATCTCCCTTCTCAGCCACAAGCTGCGCCAGATCACTCGTCTGATACTGAAGAGTAGCTAGCGACTCCTGCCTTAGCCGAGCTATCCATAGGGGCACCGCGGCACTAAGAGCCGTCTTCAACAAGGTTGGATCCGGGAACTCCATACTAGGCGGGGTCGTCATTTCGGATTGCGATACATCGAGGCGAAACGGGACAGGGCATAATCCTTGCGCTTGCCCTTGTTGGGCACAAACCCGTGGACACGATAGAACTTCACGAGGCGTCCCCTAGAAGTAGTACCCGACAGAGAGTTCTTTTCCCCCGTATGTACGCAGGTGCCTTGGCACCTCAACGTCAGCCAGCTCGATGGCATCACTGCGACGATCGTGGGACAGGTCAAAGCGGCTCAAGCTATGGCGACGCCTAAGCGTCGATGCCAGCCGCTGAAGGCGGGAAGAGAAATCTCTAACCTCCATGAGGTAATGATTCAGTGGCACGAGAGTATACCAAGAAGAAGCATGCCAAGAAACAAAATAAGGTAGACAGAGAGCATGGTGATAGCTAGCCAGTTTGATTCAGTTACCATAGCATCCTTCATCATCGCAGCATCTCTCTTCATCATCGCAGCATCTCGAAGGGGTGCCCCCAGGTAGCAAACCGGGAGACCAGGGAATCAAAGCGAAGACGCTCAAGGAACGCGCGACACGCCGGCATGTCCCTAGTCTGCGGTTTGTCATATACCAGCGTTGCCACGGATTGCAACCGTTCGGCACTCCAGGGAGCGCGGGAGAGATCCATGAGTTCCAAGTTTCTCTCCACCACATCAAAGCGCTCTGCCACCCGTCGCAAAGGAGCGGAACGATGCTCAGCGCAGTGCCGCCGAAGCGCACCCAAGTCGCTGCCGTCCACCTCATCCAACAGCGCCGTCGCACGTACGTCCCCAACCCCGGGAATGCCCGCGATCCCGTCAGAGACATCACCCACAAGAGCCTTCTTTAGCACGTAATCTCTGGTGCTCCGCGTCCCCGTAACCTCCACGAAGTTACCTGGAAACACATACTCTTCTTTACGCGGGCGAAAGAGCTTCACTCTATCAGTCACGAGCTGCGCCAGATCCATGTCCTCACTGACTAGCGTAGTCTTCTCTCTAGTAACTTGGCTTACAGCATAGAGTAGATCATCTCCCTCCATACCCGTCATCTCAATGCAGCGACAGCCAAGTAGCGGCAGCACCTGATCCAGAACAGCCTTCTGCGATCGAAAGAGCGTCGTCAAAGCCTCTTTCTTCACGCGCTCTTCCTCTGTCTTCGGTAGGCGGTTCGCCTTGTAGTCCGGAGCGCGCTCTTTCCGAAATCCTGGAACAGGGCTATCCCAGACCACCACACAGCGATCGGCACTCAGGCTCATCAACACACTCTGAATCACAGTGAGAGCCCCAAAGACCCCACCTGTAGCTCGTCCATAAATCGACAGCTCTTGAAAGGCCGGAATATGCAAGATCCGATAGAGGTTATGATGGCCGTCGATTGCTACAAGACCAGACACGAGAAAAGATGGAAAAGGAAGTCGGATGTCCGTAGCTCTCCTACGGCACTATACGGAACCACCCAAGTTGTTCCAGAAATGAGCAGCCTTTCTTTGTTTCATGCACCCTACAAGGCGTGTCTGTAAATCTCTCACAGCACCATACGAAAAGCTACTCAAGAACTAATCACAGGAGTCCATGCTGTCAAGCCGGTGTCAAACACAGAACCAGCATAGTGTCCCACGGATGTGGACACCAAGCGAAAAACCACACGCTTACCCACAGCACTAGCCGTGGGCTTCACAGCAAACCACAGCTCAGATTCTTGGCCTGAGAGCAGGACAGCACCGTTTGGTGTCGAATCCGAGTTGAAAGCACCGGCTACCCGAACACCACCCCCCGAGTTCGTCACGAACTCCGCGGTGTTGATCACAGAGCCATCAGTTTTCGCCGTGTAGAGCACAAGCGTTGTCCAATCGAAGGCGCTACCACCCGCAGGTGCTCCCCACGTCCCCGAGTAGTCTCCTAGCGTAGTGATCGCTTGACACTCAAGTGACGTAGCAGTAGTCGCCGGAGCACCAGAGAAGCGCACGCGAACCGCCAGCAAATAGCGTACGCCAGAGACCAGGGAGGACAGAGGAACATCCGGGATTCCCGTAGCCCATGGCACTGCTGTATCAGTAGTCCACCTGTAGCTCAATACCTCTACCAAGCCGGAAGCTACATCACCTTTTGAGGAGAGAGTAAGAGCTTGATTCAGGAGCCCGAACGCACCTTTGCAAACGAGAGACTTCGTGACACTACCAGAGACCAACCCCTTGGTCAACAAATTGGTCTCCTTGCGAGCCAGAGCATAGCCTTTGCTTGACAAAGAGACCTGCCGTCGGGGCGCGACCTGGGATTGAAACTGAAGCAGCGTCGCTGAGGGATAGGTCACCACCCCAGAGGCAGAGACCGCAGCTTGGGGTGACGCCAACCGATCGTAGACCGTAGCCGCTGATTTCGGAGTGGCTATCAGGGAAGAAATTGCACGATGTTGGCGGCGCAATGCTTCATCGAAGTCTCCCACTTTCTCCGCGGTGATCGTTGAGGACGTGGGCACAACGCTGGGCAGCGACTCCGTAGCACTCAGCAGCTCCTCCGGAAGCTGCGCTTTCGGATTCACAGAGAGAAGAGGGGGTACCGAAGGAAGATCAGCCATGGCCTCACAATCTCACTGCTCGCCGGAGGACGGCATCCCGGATCTCGTCGGATGCACATTGGATCCCCTCGGTCACCACCTGGTTCTCCGGCCGTAGGAACGCCGGCAGCGGCTCGCCAGAGTTGAGTTCGCGCTCCATCATGCGCCGGATCCGAGCCACGTTCTCGCAGTAATCCCTGTCGGGTTTCACAAGTAGATAACCTTTACCTCTTCATCGGGCTGCATCGACAGCATATCCCGAGTGAGATCCACAATCTCTCTCTCTCCTTCCACTCACCCACATTCTCATCGTGAGCCATGCTAACCGCGGGACGCCCCGGCAACTGGTACTCCCATCGGAGGGAGCCGTCGTCGTCCACGAGTGCTCGAACGTACAGATAGCGAGGTTCCGGTTCCTCCGTCGCAACGCTAGACATGGATAAGCCTCTGAAGCTCTGACAGAAGATGGGAGCGTAGCCCCGGTACGGTGGACAAAACATTTGGCCACCCCTTGTACTGAAACGATACAGGCTCCATCAAACCCGGATGCACCACCTGATACCAGCTCCCTCCCTTTTTTGTGATGATCGTATGGCCATCCTTTGAGAGGAAGAAGTCTAGTATAGCCAGGTCATCGTCGATCCCAACGGAGAAACGAATCGGGATCTCGACATCGAAAGTCGGCGGACAGATTGAGCTTTTCCTGCACTTCACTCTGGTGGTAATCCCCTGCTTCTCCTGCCCCTCCATCAAGTCCCCTGACTTCCGGATCTCCAATCGGAGCGTGGAGTGAAACTTGAGCCCGCGACCACCCGAGGATTCTACCATAGGATAGGGGCTACCAATCTTGTCGTAGACCTGGTTGATGATGAGGCAGGTTACATTGTGGGTCGCCAGCCTGCCCGTCATCTTGCGCATTGCAGAACGGACCTTCCTCGCCTTGCTGGCAATACCATCCCGCAAGCCATCCCCCTCCATCTCTGCCTCGATGGGAGCACTGGCCAGGGAGTCCCAGACCACGAGCACAGGAACATCCGGTCGTCGGAAGTAAGCATTCTTTCCGATGCGGTCGATCACCCGGTCCAGCTCTGCAAGAGCGTCCTCCACCGTGATGGTGTCCTTACCCTCCTTTGGCATGATGCGGACGATCCCAGAGACATTCAGGCCCTGTGCCTGCGCCCGATCCACAGGCCACTTGAACTCGCTGTCAATGAGAATCCCCAGCCCTGGAAGGAGCTTCGCACCGCTCGGACGAGGCATCCAAATCTTGACACCAGCAGATACCTCTTCCTCTACCCACGTCAAGAGTGTACCCGCTCCACGCTGACAGGAGATCAACGCGCTTGTGGCCATGGTGGTCTTTCCCGTGCCCTCCACCCCATACAGCTCGGTGAAGCGCCCCATAGGGTAGCCCCCGGCCACACCCTGGCCAATCGCTGCATCCAGCACAGCACACCCGGTCGAGATGTAGCCACGAAGATCATTTGTGGCCTGAGATGGTCCCACAGAGATATCCAGCCCCTCCAACTCAGCCGCCAGGAACCCAAAGTCATAGGTCTCTGGCGGCGGTGCCTCTGGTTCCTTCTTGGCCATCAGGCGTTCTCGAAGAAACAGGGCAGGGCGAACGCGCAGATAGCGCACTGCGGATCCGTCGCGTTCCCCGCATCACATCCGGGGTTGCGCTGGCCAAACTGCTTGTAGCACACGGGATTCCCCGTCGTGGGGTCGATCGCGGGGGCACCTGACTGGGACGGGGACTGGACCACAGCAGCAGAGGGCGTGGGCTGGGAGGGTGCGAGATTCGGTGGGGCGACCACCTTTGCTGGCGCAGACTTCGGAGGAGGAGGAGGAGGAGGTGGTGGTGAGCTAGCCGCTGACGCCGCACGCCGCTCCGGTGTCTGCGCAACCCGCTGTGTCAAGCTGGCTAGGCTTCCCTCGGTCACGCCCTTCCCGAGATCCGAGCTGAGCGGACCAAACTGTCGCCCCCACTGCACCATCAGCTCCGCGGCAACGACCTGCTTGGCCAGCCGCGCATCGTCCAACAGCGTCCACTTCTCCAGGTCGATCAGATCGCTGAGCAGCTTGTCCGTCTCCTCCACACTCGACGCCGCCGGCCCCCAGTTCCCGGGCTTCACCGAGCAGGAGTACCTCGTGTCGAGCCCCTCGCCCGTACGAGTCACGATCAGATCAGCACCATTGTAGGGGTCCACCCACAGCCCAAACTGCGGATTCATAATGCTAGTCTGCACGTAGTTGTAGAGATCGCTTGGTCCTTCCAGCAGCACGATCTTGCCAAACAGCTCCTGCTCCTGCGGAGCATTGCCAGGATCCATACAGACTCGCAGAATCGCATTGAAGAGCGCTCTGGGCTTGGCCCGCTGACGCTTCAACTGATCCTCCGGGACCACGCCCTCGATCTTGTCGTAGGCCACACAGATGGGGCACGATTCGTAGCGCTCAGGATCCGTATTGCGGCCACACAGATGAATGCCCTTCGATTCGCCGCCCCAGTAGAGAAAGTGCTTGTACTGAAGCTTTCCAAGCAGTCCCCGACGAAGCAGAGACTCATTACCGGGAGGGAGAATGCGCAGCACCGAAGTACCCTTCAGAGGAGAGAAAAACGCAGTCCTTCCCCCACGCTCATCCAGCTTCCTCTGGATATCCTCTGCCTGCTGCTGCGCCGCCTCCAGATTGAACATCGCCGCGAAGTGACTTGCACCCTTCTTTTGCATCTCTGCCATGTTTGCCTCTTTGTCTCTTGTTGTTCGTCAGTTCTTTCAGCCATCGGCTTTCAGAGCCGCACGATCGTTCCGCGTGATCTCGATGAGCACTTCTTGTCGTTCTCGTAGAGCCTCCCGCAGTTCCTGGAATAGCCCATACAATTCCTCAGCTTGGGTGACCTTAGCGCACAAGGCATTATATTGCTCGTCCAAATCACCTAGCTGGGAAACAGCAGATTCCGTGACCTTGATGCCGCCAGTTGTCAACTCATTACGAGCATCCGTCAACGCTCTGGCGTAGTCTTTTTTCTTCTCCTGCGCTAGCGACTTAGCAATAGCAGCATATTTTACCTTCAGAAAGCCGCACAGGACAGAAGCATCGTTAGTTACGAGAAGATGCGCGTCCTCCACATGGGGCACATCTACTGTTAGAGACAGACCACGGAGCAAGCGCACGAGTAGTGCAGCATCATCAAGCACCAATACGCTATTGGCGCGTACGTGCCCAACAATGGTCGCCAGATCACCCGTTGTCAATACCTCGCACTTCATACCCCCGTCTCCCCCCACTGCGCCAGCAGCGCCTTCGCCAGCGCCGTGCCGAGATCTTCCTCATCGCTAGCCAGAATCGTGCCATGGCGGAGCACACTCCACACGAAACGGCTACCCTCGTTTGCGCAGTGGATGCTGAGCGGCCAATCCACCATCGCCAGTAGGCCGCCGCATGTCGCGGGGTCGTCGAGAGCGGGATAGTGCCAGGCGTCACAACGATGACCAGTCGGGGCATCACCATCTAGCCGCCCCCATTCCTTGGCGTTAGGATCGTCCGTCGCGGCGTACGTACCATCCACCCATAGCCACCTGGGATGCGCGGCCAGGCGCTTCGCCAGCTCGATCTGCTCTGGGGTCATACTCATCGGGGAGCGAGCTTCAAGCTCGCTGTGACCTCATCTATACCATCCTTGCCACAGCTCCGGATGATCTTTTCCGGAAAAACTTTCCAGGTGAGGCCCAGGCGGTGGACAATAGGTGTCAGCAGCGACAGCTTACCCGATAGCATCAAGAAATCCCCTTCGAGATGCACCTTCATCTGATCGCACCAATTCAAGCCCATTGTAAAATCCACAGCAAGTGGCACGTTCAGCCAGGGGTAGATCACAGGCAGCTTGTCCTGCATTTCTTCTCGAAGTATTTTGAGTGCAGAAAGAAGCTCTAATCCTTGAACATCATAGAGACCAGAATCATGTACGGAGCCGAAGACCACACTCGACAAGCCCTCTCGACGAAAGCGATAAGCTACTCGGGAGACACTTCCGAGAGTAATGTCAGACCCTAGACCCTGAATTGGCGTGTTCACAGCGCAGCGCAAAGCATGCGCTATTTTCCTCTGAACTCCAGAGTCAAGATCCTCCTGCAAAAAGCGGATTCTTCCTACCTTAGAGATACAGACCTTGTATTTCCTAGCAAATTTGTGCTGATCTGCTATCCACTTTTTTATCAGTGGAGCAGAGTTCAGAAAGTCGTCCTTGATCTTGGCTGCCGCAGCCTCCGTCAATCCGGTACGATCCGCGATGCTGGAGGCTTCCGAACCATAGAGCAGCCCGAAGATCGTAGCCTTCGCCAACTGACGCTGCTCCTCCGTGACATCCCCCAGGGCTACCCCATAGGTCTTGGCCGCCGCAGATCGGTGCGGATCCTCACCCCTGATGAAAACATCACGCAGGTCACGATCGCCAGACTCCACCACGAACAAGCGTACCTCTAGCTGGCTGTAGTCGCCGCAGACTACAAATCCATCGGGAGAGCGTGAAATGAAAATGCGCTTGATTACACTCTTGCGCGGTACCGTGTGCAGTGGTGGTTCCCGTGTACTCAACCTCCCCGTGACCGTACCATCCTGATAGTAGTTCGTGTGCATGTACCACAACCCGGTCCTCGGCTCGAACTCACGGGTCGGGTAATTTGATGTCTCATCCTCCAGCGTACGAACCTTGATGTAGTTAGGTAGGCTTTTCGCATACGCTGTGTAGAGCTTAGACGCCTTCGCATAGGAGAGCAGAGCACGGAGCACCGCCGCATGCTCTTCCAGACCCTGCAAAGCACAGTACTCCAGTGCCTCTTCCTTTGCCTCACGATCTGTAGTACCTCCCCCTGGAAGCCGCATGATCGTCCAGAGAAGGAGCGCAACTTGCTGGGGGCTGGCTGGGTTGAGATCCTGATAGATCCATTCCGGCTGCTCCAAGTCGATATCCATCTCACCCGTGGGGAGCATCTTCCGTTTCGCACGCAAATCGCTACCGTGGCAGGCCAAGCAGCATTCTACGGCAGCCCGCTCAAAACGAGGCTCTGAGTACCACCCGCAGGAATTACATAGATAGTAGCCAGCAGATTTCTTTCTCTGCTTCCTTCTCTTTTTGTTCTCTTTCTTGGTCCTCTCTTGCCAAGGTGCATGAAACCTGGATGAATGCACAATCGCAAGCTGCTCCGACATTTCTTTGTACAGAGATGCTTCTAGGAGAGGCAGCTCCTTGTAATCCAGTGGCGCCCCCGCGATCTCCATGTCCACTACGCAGCGCCACGGCTGCATGTAGAGACCTAGAAATGCTTCATACAGGTTGCGATAGTGCTGCTTTCCCGCACGACCGTAGCTGCTGTAATCTTCTGCTCGCAGCAGCTCTCGAAGAATCGGATATAGTCGAAGAGTGGTCTCGGCGTCGTCGCACCCATAGCGTACCAGGAGATCCCTGGGAGCGCATGAGAAGTCGAGCTGCTTCCCCGGTGCCCTCATGGCATCCAAAGCATTCGTAATGAGGCTCTTATGCGATGCCTGCCCCAGGTAACGAGTAATTAGGTAGTCCAGATCATTCGGCTGCGAGCCACCCCACAGACAATGGTGCGCCAGGAGCACGTCAAACACTAGCTTCTCGACTCGAAGACCCAGCTTGCAGTAGAGCCAGAGATAGTCCCCCTTGAAGTTCTGGCCAGCGACGGGAACTCGATCAAACACCTTCTTTAGCTGGTCACAAAGCACCCGGATTCCTAGAGCGGACGCGAATGCCGATCCCTCCAAGATCACAGGGATGAACACCGCCTCACCCGGGCCGCTGGAGACCTGAATAGAGATAATCGTATAGCGCGGATCCCAAGGCGTATGCTTCTCCCCATAAGGAGTATTCGTCTCCAAGTCCACACCGATGGCCCCGTAAATCAAGGCACCCGCAGCGTAGCGTGACACCAGATCATCCGCCCAAGCAACTAGCTCCTCGTGGCTTCCTATCTCCCTATAGTTCCTAGCCGTCTCCTTCGGCAGTCCCTCCGTTGCTACACGAAGCGCGAGCGCCAAGTCATTAGCCAGATCCGCTCTAGCCCTCTCATTCCCTCGCAGAATGTAAGCTGGATGCCAAGAGGGAATAACTGGGATGTTGAAAACCAGTGCCTTTCCCTCTGCATCCACTAGATCGGTACCGAAGGACACAACCTTCGGTCTCCCACGGATCTCCCCCATCTTGGCCTGTAACCCGGTCAGCACGCGAGTAGCAGGCTTCCCCAGGGTTACAATGACCTTGGGTCGCAGATTCTGAATCTCATTCCACAGGTAGTCCACACAGGCGATGATCTCCGTGTCCGTCGGCTCCCGATTATCAGGAGGACGACACTTCACCACGTTAGTGATGTAGACCTGGGACTGAGACAATCCGACCTGAGATAGCAGCTCATCCAAGAGCTGCCCAGAAGGCCCCACAAAGGGAGCACCCTGTCGGTCCTCGTGATAACCCGGCGCCTCCCCCACGATGAGAACGGAAGCCTGTTCCGAGCCCCGCCCCCGCAAGCACACATGGCTCACCCCCTTGGAGAGCGCACAACGAGAGCACCCGTGGTCATAGCAAGCAGCAACCCAACTAGGCAAGGCAGTTACTTGCATACCGTCTCTTTGTGTGCCATCACTCCAAGACGGGGCCACACTTTAGGTGTTGGTATTGAGAAAGAAGTGCGGCTCACCTTCCGTTCAACAACTCTCGCCCAGTTTTTGGGTGAGCCGCACCTTTGGTGTTCCTAGTGCGGAAGCAGTGACTCGCACTGGCTACATCGCGGTGCCTGCGCATTCGCCTGCGCCAAGCCCAGCACAGTGCTACCTATCTGCTCGAACCGATGGCGAGTGCGTGGATTCTCGTGCTCTTGCGCATAGCTCGTCAGGAGATTGACAAGCCCGTAGACCGTTGGACGCTCCATAGAGGGTACTCGCGCGAGCAACGCCACCTGATGTCGCGCAGGAATCCGCAGATCATGGAGCATGTGCGTCAGGTAGGCCGTTGGGTTCGTCACTGCATGCTCATCAGAGAGCACAAAATCCTGGAGTAGCTGACGCGCCACGTCATACGCCTGCTGCACCACGACCTGAGCAGCAGCCATCATGGCCTCACGAGTCAGGTGGCTCCCCGCAGAAACCGAAGTCCCCATCGTCTCCCGGTGCATGCCATTGGTGCAGACCATGCGGTAGACGTAGGGGCTGGCCTTCACGGCCCCATTCAGCTCGACCAGCACGCCACTGTGCGAAACATCCCCCACGGCGCGCGCGGGGGTGGCCGAGTGCTGGGCAACAAGGCGGAGCGCCAAATGTCCAGCATCGTCCACGTCAGCACCCTGGACCCCCGCGAGCTGGGGAAGACGCTGCACGATCGGCAGCAAGTCGCCGAAGTCTAGGCCACTCCCAGAACCGGGCTCGATCGAGACCACTCGATCCCCCAGGATCGAGAGACACACCGCCTCTCCAGATCGACGCGATTGGCTGGAACGGAGCATCCGCTGCAACAGCTCCGGATCGTCCTTATACTCCGTCATCGCCCCCGAGGGCAGACCCAGGACGTTCAGCGTCCGCGAGTAGACACCAGAGAAATCCAGATCGTGTTGCGAGATGCTGACACCATTGTTGGTGGCCGAAAACTGGAGGCCCCCAAGGGTAGTACTCACGTTCCTCTGGCGCAGCCCCTCAATCTTTTGAGCAAGCTGATCCAGTGAGAGCAAAGCTGTAGCTGTTGTCATGGGTTATGCCGTCGTTGTGCCTATTGTTGCCGTGCCTGTTGTTGCCGTCGTTGTGCCTGTTGTTGTACCCGTTGTATTTTGCACCCAGTACCAAACGGGTGTGTACGTGGGTGTCACTACCGCCGGTACTTCCGAAAAGCGATCGAGGTAGCGACGATGGGGATGGGAATGAGGGGGAGAAGAGGCCCAGGCGGCCCTAGCAAAAGGGACGGACCGCCACCTCAAGGCGGTCGAGACGATCCCGATGTGTTTCGGGGATCATCAGAGCAGCCGCTACTCTCGCCGCATTCTCGTCCTTGGCCAAAACTAGGCCACTTGAGAGAATGCTGGCTTTTTCCAATGTGCTTCTCATCCCAGCACCCGTGTCCGGCCGATCCGGCCGATAGACAATGACGTAATCGAACGCCTGTTCTCTGTCACTCATTTTTCGCTGACCTTGCCGCATCAAAAACAACCTCGATCTCAATGCGTGGCACATGCGCACCCTCCAGCGAGGGATCGGTGTCGGGACGAATCAGCACCCACGCACCATCCACTTCGGCCTCAACCCACACGGAGCGCACACCCCGCGTAGTGGCCGCCGTGGTCGTCAGGTCCACCGCATCCCCGTCTACCGCCACCCACATGCCTGCGGCAGAGAGTGAGACCTCTCGGGCACCCAGGGTGTAGGCCGCATCACGCTGGACCTTGACCTCTCGAAGCCCAGCGGTTGCCAGGGGGATCACACGATGGAGGGTAACCTTCGACACGCTCTCTCTTTACCACGGTGGTCAGCGGAGGAGAAGTTTTTTCCAAGAATCTTTCCGCGTGCCGGCGACGCCCGTCGCCAGACTAGTCACGAGTCACGAAGCCAGGTGTCGCGGGGGGTACGGGCTCGCCTCTCGGCGCTCGATCGGGCTCGAAGCTGGCGCTCGATCTCAGCCAGCCTCTCCTCCAGGCGGCCTATCCACTCCAGCGCCGACACCAGCATCGCCCGGATGTCCTCCACCAGGCGCGCGGGGATCTCGGGCTCGGTGATGAGTGTTCTGCTTGTTTCCATGCCCAGGAGAGTAGCAGAATGGGACAGAACTTCTCCTAAGAAAAAAAGTCCTGCGCGGGGTGCCACCTACCCCTGGCGGGAGAGTTCCACCACGAGCGTCAGGGGGCGCCCGCAAGCGTGGCACTCGGTGTGTACCCGTGTCCGCCCATCGGGATCCCGGGTACGCACCCGGAGCTGCCGGCGCACCAGGGTACCGCAAGAGCATCGCACGTCCACCACAGAAGCCTTCGGCTGGTTTTGGTTTTGGTTCGTCATCGGTCTGACTCCTATACCACCAGCAGATCGCCGGATGCACAGAAGTGCAAGCAATTTTTCAAAAAGCCTCGCCAATCTGCTCCAAGTTGTAGGGGCTCAGCTTGCTGGCTAGTTCGGGTCTACCAAGCACCGTTGCTGTAACAAGACCTATTTTCGTATAGGCTAGCCGTAGCTGCTTCTCTCGCACCCTGAAGTAGCGTGCGAGCAGCCAGAAGGGTGCCCTCCGCGGATCCACCCGGAGACCCGCACGTTGGAGGAGGCGCACGAAGTGCGTTGTGGGGTGGTATAGCAGATCAAAGAGAGCACGCTCTGGAAAGGGCTCCAGCGCGCTGCGGATGCGCGCGACAGACGCTACCAACCCCAGCTGCTCCGCGGGCTCCGGCGTCCCCCCATCCACCAGCAGGCACGTAGAGATCCCACCATCAGCCGCGTCCACATCCACATCGAAGGATTCGCTGTCCAGACGGACATCCTGGATCTTTACCTCCGACTTCCGGATCTCCTTGGACAGGCAGGCGGGACACTGCTTGTTCCCCTTCTGCCACATCCAGATCCAGCCACACCCTCGGCACTCCCCTCGATAGCCAGATCGAGCCATGCGCTTTTGTGCCTGGTAATAACGTGTCAGGTCTATGCAGCGATTCTTGGCCTCTGCGGGGAACAACCTACGAAAATCATCACCTCCTGGATCATTCGTACGCGAGAGCCGCCAGAGTACTAGGTAAAGCTCTTGCCGCAGATCCTCCTCATCCAACTTCCCTGGAATTGCGAAGGATTTCGACAGCCCATAGATAAGAGATCGCCAGCGCAGCAGCAAAGCCGAGTCAAAACGGTTCGTGATCTCAGCAGAGTCTCGTATCTGTCCAAGATGGGGTAAGGAGAGTAGACTTCGTAACCTGGTGAGCGCCATAGCTCAAACCTCCCCCTCCACCGACTCTATCTCTTCTTCCTCAACACTTGTTCCTTCCTCAGTATCTTCTTCTTCCAGACCGACGTGTATTCCTTCTTCCAATTCGCGGATAACGGGTGTTGCTCCCGCGAGATCAGCACGCCGCAGCTTCCTGGGCTCTTCCGCGGTCATGGTCCGCACGTAGCTCCATGGAATCATATCCACACGCCAACGTCCTCGGTACTTGTACTTCACCAGAACACCGGCCTCGCTGAGATCGAGACAAGTACCATGAATCTTCTGGATGGATACCTCCTCACGTTCGATGAACACACCGCGCCCATTGAAATCCGCAGTACTGTTGATAGCAGTCTTGTGCGTCATGTGAGAAGCAGCTCGATTTCGGAACGAAACGAAAACGGAGATGCGGAGTCCAAGTAGGACTTGAAATCCGGAACAGAGTCGGGGTCGTCCTGCGGTGGGAGCTTGACCAGCTTCACACCCGCACCACGACTTGACAACCATCTGGCAACGTACAATGCCTGTGGTTTAGCGTCACCATCTAGGGCAACAAAGTGAGTCCTAAACCCAGCCGCAAGAATGTACTGTAGCTGTTCCACTGTTACCATCTTACCAAAGGTAGCCACAGCATTTGGACCCGCGGCAATCGCTGAAAAGACCCCTTCCGTAATAATCACATCAGCGTAGCCACGAGCACGATCTAGGTTGAACACATGATGGCGTCGATTTCTATGCGGTGGATTCATGTACTTCGGATAGCGCGTGTTACCAGAAAAATCACGCGCACACCAGAAGGTTATTTTGCCAGCGTGAAAAGTAGGGATGAATATACGATTTACCCAGCCACCACGGCTACCAACTCTTAGATGGTAGTCATCCAGGATTTGATCCGTAAGACCACGACAGGGCAGACCGTTCACCCGGGTATCCCTGGACCATACCAAGTAGCGATAGGAGAGCAGACCCAACTGGGGAACAAGAGTGGGGCAGGGGTATTCGATCTCCTCCGTTGGATCATAGCCTGGATCATAATTCTGCTCCGTAAACAGGCGGAGGCGTCTTACTACATCTCCCCACTCCGCAGCCTGGGGCATGATGGAGACACCCAGGGACTCCAGCAACCACGCAGCCGAGCCCTTCATCCCGCAACGCTGGCATATAAATAGCTTCTTCTGCGTGTTGAGGTAGAGATGGTACTTTGTATCCGGTGTCGATTTCCCTCTTGAAACACAATAGGTACAGCAGAATCTTATCTCAGATCCTGGGCCTTTCACCGAGCTGCCAAAGTGGGCTACGAGTGCATCGTGGAGCTGCAATCAACCCTCCACTAGGAACCGCACTTCCTTATGGCAGCGCTCACAGATCCACACTGGATTCGTTGTCTTGTAGAACACCTTCGCTTCCGCCCAGGTATTTCCATCAAGACTGTTCTGTCTTTTCACCTCAAGAACTGGTACAGAGACCTCCTTTTGTACCAGTAGCATGTTACCACCGCAGCCACCACACTTTTCATCCTGCACAGGATTGATCCTCTTTGGTGACTACCTCGGATAGCATTGCACGAGAGAAATCCACGTTCAGTCGTACGTATTGATTGTCTCTGTGCCCTCTACGCATCTTCAAGACCTTGAGACGCATAGCCTGTTTCTCCAGCTCATCATCCGTCTGACAGAGAGCTAGGACAACATCAGCTTTTTCAACCTTCTGAATCGACCGCGATATCTTGCTCATATTGGGGTCGTCGTTCCCGTACCCATCACGAGTTACCTGAGAGGCCGTCCAGACCGGGCATCCATAGGTATTTCCAAGGTCAATCAGCTCACTCGTGATCGTACCATACACATGATAGATATTTTCATCGTCTCGTGGCTGCGAAGACGACGAGCGCATTTCATCCAGATAGTCCACAACAAGGAGTCCGGGGCGAACACCTCTGAGCGAATCAAGACGGGCCAGCGTAGACCGCAACATGATGCTGGTAGCCCGAGAGGGTGGAAAATGCACCACCTGGAAGGTCTTGGCACCCGGCATACGCTCTAGGCTGGGCACCAAGCGGGTGTAGGCCGCATCGTTGGTCTGCACTTGCTTGATCGTACACCTGGTCATCCGGGCCAACACGCGGGAGACAACATCGTAGGGACGCAGCTCCAGCGTGAAATACACCACGGATTTCCCCTGCATAATCGCTGAGGCCGCTAGGTTTATCAGCATCATGGACTTTCCGCGCCCAGACTGCCCCAAGACAAAGCCCAGCTCTCCCCCACCCAGACCCCCGTCAAGATAGCTGTCCAGCCGGCGAAACCCTGTAGCCACCCGGGAGCGCGGATCGGCCGCTGGCCCCTCGGACACCGTGGAAATATCGCCCAGGTGCTCAAAGAGATTCACACCGAGGTGCTTCGATTGACCTACCCCAAGCGCCGACTGGAGGAGGGAGACCACGGGAGAGAGATCAGCACGGTCGGGGTCTCGATCCGCCGCGTCCACCAGCTCGACGGATCGCAGGATCGCCTCTTTCACTGCCTGATGCCGTCCGAATTGCACGGCCATCTGACGAACCACCGCAGATTGGTGCTCCTCGGTGGGGCTCTCGTAGAGGCGAGTCAGCTCCTCCAAGATCCGAGTCTCATCCTCCTTGGGCCACGCACTCTTCACAGCCCGCTGTCGTAGGGACTCACACACGACTTCCTTCCCGGGTTTCCCACGGAAGCGATCGAAGTAGTCCAAAAGAACCCCAGCAATTATCTGATGGGAATCCTTGATGAAATAGCTCGCCCGAAGTGCCTCCCTACATTCCACCAGAAAAACTGGATCGAGCAGCATACTCCCGAGCACCAAGTCCTGGAACCCGTTGCTGAACGAGTAGCTTTTGAGCGTCATCTGACCTTGACACCGTTCAAGGGGTGAAGCATAGCCTCAGCTAGCTGCAAACCTACCTTTTCCCGCCAAAAACCTTTGAATATCGGGAGAACCCTCATACGCCTGTTTTGTAACGTTTCGGATTTTTCTTGACAAGAATGGCGTAGTAGGGGTATAATCTATGTCCTTCCACCCCATTCAGGCTAGGCCGAAGGCCTTACGGAGTGGAATGGGAAGTGAGGTGACGACCTCAATCCCCTCGGCCTCGTAATCGGCCTTGCGCTTGTTGCTCTGAGCGCGAAGCATGGGAGAGGTGTGGTCGATGAAATCGACGACGTAGCTCTGAGTCTTCCCCTCAGAGACCGTCATGGCACGAAAAGCCCGCTGAAGAGTACGAATGGTAGACTTGCCTCCATCTCCGATGACCACGGCAGAAAGAGAAGGTAGGTCAATCCCCTCGTCGTAGACGGTGCTTCCCACCACACAGCGGAGCCTCCCGGAGAGAAGCATCTGCTTCACCTGAGCTGCTTGTGTATCGTGCTGGAGACTACCACGTTTGCACACCGCTGAACGCTGGTTTCCAAAGACCATTGCACAATCCACATCCTCAGAGATGGATTTTAGGAGAGAAAATCCATGCTTTATCTCCTTTACAAGCACGAGGACCGTCTCTCCCGCATCGTGAAGGGCTCGCACGATCTGAGCTATGATCTTGTTCCTGTAATCGTTTTCTACGATTCCCTTTTTATGCACATTAGGCCACCTGTGCATATGCCACAGAGATGGCTTCTGGATCGTAGGCATCAAGACGACGGGTTCAACGAGGTAGCGAGCATCCCGGAGATACTTGGAGCTGATCTCCACGATCCTCGGTCCCGTGGCACCCATCAAAGCGAAATCAGCATGGTGAAAACCTGCTCCTTTCGATACCCGCAAAGGAGTACCAGAATAGCCTACTCGGTATGCCGCTGGGATCTTAGCGAATACCTGATAGTACGTATTCGCACTCCCTAGATGGTGGCACTCGTCACACTGAGCTAGCTGGAGGCCCTGAAGCCAGTTTCCAAGCTCTGTGTCTCCAGCTTGGATCGCTCGCCAGAGAGTCTGGAATGTGGCTACCACATGGAGAGCCCCCAGCTCCCTGTGACCTCCGCCGAGACGGCCTATTGGTCCGACCCCACGCGAGACAAAGCGCTCGTAGTGCTGCTCAAGCAAGTCCTTCTTTTCTACAAGCAGAATGCTAGGGACATTCAGCAGCTTGGCTACAGCTATCTGTATCTCTGTTTTTCCGCCGCGTGGAGCAATTGAGACCACACCGCGTTTTCGTCGCAGGATCTCAGAAATGGCGTCAACCTGGTAGTCCCGCAGTGTGACCCCATCGAGTAGAGCTGTATGAGGAGCACCCTGCGGCAATACTGGGAGAGGAAGATGGTCTTCCACCACGGGGGTAATCCCCGCTTTCGCCAGCTCCAGCAACACATGGGAAAAGAGACCCGAAGGAAACGTACGCATTTCCTTGTCTAGGAAAAAGGTACGCATTCCATCCCATGTCCCTTGCTTGAAATCCCAGTCACTCTCTGCCGTAGGGTCGCGGAAGTGAAGAATAGAGCAAAGAGCAGCTTGCTCCGCGGCGTCCACGCAGTCCGCTACAGTTATATGGGCGTAGCGAGCGAGACGCATATTCCTTGGCTTCTGCTTCTCAGCGAGAGACACGCCGTCGCAGCCAGTCGGTGAGTACAACCTTCAGCGCGTCCTCCCGGGATACCCCACCGAGAGCAGTCTGCACCTCGGAGAGCATCGCCTCTGAACCCTTTTCACCCGTAATCGCGCTCGCTTGGCACTTGGGGCACCCGGGATCGTCCCTCGAAGTCCCAGCCCATCCGTAGCGGTGTCCGCGAGAGCACGTACGGTCAAAGAATCCGGTCTTGGTCATGCGGGATTCTGAAACTCCTCATCCACAATCCTTGCGACGGCCAAGCAGTGTCTAACCAGATCCCTTATCCACTTCATCGTCTCCTCCTTCACCGAAGTTCCGATCATATCCGGATACTTGATGGCAAAAGCTGTCCATGCGTGGTTGAAGAGATCGCGCGCGATGTCCTCTACTCGTGCCCTACGCTGCGCCTCCTGAAGCTCTCTTTTGTCAGACATGCTCTCTATTCCACGTCTCACTCGCAAGGCTGACAATCCGATCAAGACCGGCAGCTACTTCAAGCACACAATGTACTTCGCTGAAATCCGTGCGCGTGGATATGGAGCACATTTCCAGCATTATGCCCCTATACTCAGCTTCTACATCCACCGTCTTCGTGCTGTAAGACGGAAGTCTATCGCTGAGCACTATTTGTGTGCGCGCGCCGGTGAGTAATCCTATCGCGGACTGTACAGCGGGTGTCACGGCAGCACGATAATCCGCCTTAGTAGCCATCGCGTAAATGCACTGGAACTCAACCTGGTAAAACTCGTTGAATCGCAGCTTCGAGACACGGGCACCATCGTTGGTTTCACGGCGAAAACTCTTGCCGGATTGCCATACACACAAAGGGAGGCGTATACCCTTTGTCGTCTTGAGCAGGTGTCTCGCTACGGTGTAGCTGCTAGGAGTGGTCTCTGGCCGCAGGACCATCTCGTCCCCACCCAACCTCGCGTTGAGCAGCCATACGTCGTCACCCGCGTAGGCATCGCTAATTTGGGGGCGCGGCGTAAGAATCGGACCCTCACAGCGATGGAACTGCCAGGCCGAATTGAGAGAGCGCAGAGCACCACTCACCGCGCCGAAGAGCTTTTCCGTGGCCACCTCGCGCCATGCTATCTGGTCCTCGTCCCAAAAGCGGAGGCCCCCAAACCCGTAAAGCGCCTCACTCATTTTGACTCGTTTTCGTCATGCCAAAAACCGCCAGGGCTTACACCTGGCTCCGGCACTACCGACCGTAGCATTCACCGGGCAATACTGCTTTCGGAGGAGCTGGTTATGCTGGGCTCTTCCGATCACACCCCAGTACAGGGGCGTCACACCCCTGTACAGGAGCATCATCTTTTCGTACCTCTTCCCAGGTAACACACTACCAGAAGAAGCGCACCTACTCAGGTAGTAATCGCCTGAGCTGTCGCGTTGATGATGGCGGCTCCTTAGATGGATACCCAGTGTGTCGGGGGCCACCTAGCGGTAGGTGCTACCTAGCCGAAGGAGTGAGCGGGAGGATAGCTGGTAGCAGCTAGAAAACCTAGAAAAAACTCAGAGCACGCGGCGAACCAGCAGGGCGCGGGGCTCCTGCTCCAGAAGTGCCTGTGCGGCGTGTTGCCAGTCCCTTCCCTCGCCGTAAAACGGGAGGCCCCTACGATCTCGCACCTTGAGGATGCAACCGCCGTCGAATCCCCAGAATACCTCGGCCTCGCAGCTCCAACGCCGCGACGCCCACGCACAAGCCGCCGACTCTGTGCTCGGGAGTTGAGTTTCCATGACGAGATTCTACCACAAAAGTAGCGAGAAGTAGGGGTAGAAAAAAGTGGACGCCGGTTACCAGGCGTTTTTCCCTGGCTCCCGGCGTCCTGGCAAGGAGAAGAGGAGGAGATCTTCCCTAGTTTCGCGCTACACCGTAAACGTGAACTTCCACGAGTACAGCAACTGGAATGCTGAGGTCTTGGTGATGGTCGTGTGAACCTGTCTGGCGATCATCCCACTGGTGGATGCGCTGTTGACGGAGAAGAGCCCCGCCTCTTTTAGATCCGCGCCCAGAGTCAGTGGCTCGGTCTGTGGGATCAACATGTCGAACTGTACCCCATTCACCGGAGTACCGAGAAAGCTCTTCCCCGTGAAGGCAAAGCGTGCTCCTGCAATAGCTCCCTGAAGATCCGTCTGGTTGACATCGGCGGCTACAAGGGACGTACCTACTCCAATTTTCCCCGGCTGGAGTGTGGCGTAGCTCTCCGGTGTCGAGGGGCCTCCCCAGACATAGGCCAGGATCGTGAATCCCTGGTTCACGATGAGATTCGACTTCTCGACCAGAAGCTCTTTTTCACCCCCCGGAAAGATCCGAGCGATAGACAGCTCGCCCCGCACGCGGATGACCCTATCGGTGTCAGAAGCGGGGGTCTCAGCCCTACGATCAGCAATCGTATCCATGGCACGAACAAACTCCTCGACCTTCACGTTGGCTTGGCTCATAGCTTCATCGCAATTCCCACAATCGTCAGCTCTGTGATCTTGTGGTAGTAGCCATTCAAAAAGAACACTCGCAGGTCCAGCACGGCGCCATTCGGGTTGGTGGACACACCGTTCGGACACCTGTACATGACTGCAAGGCCACTCCCTGTCGCTGGCGGCCCGTTGCGGAAGAGCACCTTGCTGGCCGTCACACTCCAGGTGATAGACCACCCGGCAGCACTGGGAAGCGTAGTAGTCTGGTAGGTCGTCAGGCTGGGCCAAGCTACATTGAAACCGACTGGATCATCTTGCGCGGAAGAAAAGCCATTGCCTGCCAAGTTGGTGACATCCACCACCAGGGACCAAATAGCCTGCACGCCCCGAGTGGTCGCGGGTGAGGACCAGAAGTGCTTGACGTTCGCGTGGTCCAGATCAAAGGTCAGCTTACGCGCAGATATGTCAATCCCCAGCACCAGATCATTCTTCGCCTCGAAGACCAGGGGAGTCTGAGGAGTGCAATCCGTGATGAGACCACTCTGCTGATACGCCTGCACGGCCACGATCGCATCCCGGAGGCGTGCCCCACTGACAGGGGGCAGACCGGGGAGAGAAGAGAGCGCTCCGAAGGACCAGCCACCATGGGCCTGGAAGTTCTGGACCAAGAGGGACTTCGCTGGGAAGCCCCCACTCGTATTGACCGCCGTACCCACCATTCCACAGTAGGTGTTCCCCGCGTTGACCGAGCCACCCCCATCATCGAAGGTGTGGATCAGTGGGTTGATTACCGGATCTACCTCATTGGCCACCTTGCCCGCCGGTGTGGCTACGGACTCCTTCTGCACCCAGTTGTGACGCGCATTGGACCCGCCCCAGAAGACCTTGTGGTTACGAACACCATCGTACTCGACACGAAGGGTGGAGAAGACGCCTCGAAGTGGCGGATCAACAGTGAAGGTGCTACGGACCACGGCACTGCCGGTACCCGTACGCTCCCGGATCTCACCAACCCCATTTCCACGGATCACACAGAGGAATCCGAAGTCAGTGTTGATCGTACCATCCCCTTGGTTCTTAGCCCCATAGATGAGACCGAACTCTGGGATATTCCCGCTCTGCACCCAGCTATCTACACCTACCTCCGCAGAGACAATCAGATCACTGAGCACGGACCAAGCGATGTAGACGGTGTAGCCCGCAGGTGGGGGAGTAGAGAAAGTGATACTACCCTTACCCGTAGTCAAATCAACAGTGCTCAGAGCCTGATTGATGTTGGTGCCGATGATCTGCGCTACCGGAGTCGCCCGGTTGTCCAGACCATCTGCCCACGTCAATGTGCCATTACCCACCGAGACGTAGATGCTACCGACACGAATACCCGTACCTATGGGTTGGAGTTTGAGTGCATCGGTAGTGAAATCAAATTGGGATTGTAACCCATTTGCTGCGAATGTCGTCTGGTGCCCCGCAGCACGTCGGTAGACGCAGCGATCCTCCACACCGGCACCCGCACCCCCCACGTAGACCGAGGTATTGGAGCCAATGGTTACAAACTTGGTAGCACTCTGCGTCCACTTGACGCCCTCTGTAGATGGGGCGAGCTTCGTGAGATCCTGGATTGCGAAGTTATCGAACCGTGGATAGGGTCCAAATAGATTGCGAGCGTTAGACGCTTCGCTGGCGTGCTTTGGGTACGTGGTGTCGGGCCAAGCGGGATCCCGTGCATCCACCAGCGTGACGACATCACCCTCACGCCCGGCTGTAATGTGCTTGCCCGTCGAAGCGAGGGGCACCGGCACATAGTCGTCCCCCACAGTGACTAGGCGGTAGCGGTCGAGCCCCCGGTCGAAGGACACCGGGTACTCCCACCCCGGAGCCGCGCGTCGCCAGCCCGGGGCCTTCCCCTCCCGGTATACCCAGAGCGCCCCCTCCGTCTTGGACATGCGGATCTCCCCGTCCACCACCCCCGTGGTCGGGAGGTAAAGCCGCTCCTCCAGAGTCAGACCCCAGGGACCAACCCCGGCTCCACTGCGATCGTTGACACCACGCAGGAACGCACGAGTCCAACCCTCGCCATAGAAAGTGATGGGCAGCCGATCCGCATAGCGCCCACCCTCCCCCCGGGAGAAGCCAAAAATCTGCTTCACCGCGTCATCTAGCTGGTAGGCCCCACTCACCAGCTCGCTGAAGAGCACACGACAGGCTGACCCCTTGTCCGGCGCTGTGTTGGCACCAGAAACCACTTCGAGATAGTTTCCTGCCCCATTCTTCTGCACCACCCGTGCCGGCCCAACCGAGTAGGCCGCAAACCACGGGCTGTTTGCCACGAAGGCAGCGTTGATCTTATCGCGGATCTCCGTGACAGTGGTAGCCACTGCGGTGGCTCCCTGGCAGTCGATGTTGAGTGGTCCAAAGGTTCCCAGCGGGGTGGTGATCTTGATGCGCAGATAGCGGACGATGGAGAGATCAACCGGATTGGTCAGGTCCACCTCAGAGGTGGCAGTGGCTGGCGTGTTGGAGTACAGCAAGTAGTCGTATTTGCTGGCCCCCGTGTTGTACCAAGGAGTGCCCTCCAGAGTGGTAGCCCCGGTCACCGTGTAGGGTACTGCCAGGCCCCGGCTGGCCACACCAAAGATCATATCCAGCGCATCCGCGGAGCTGCCATTATTCAGCGTGATGGTCGCCGTGGTACCCGCAGTAGGCGTCCTCAGCAAGATATACGCCGAGCTGTCATACGCTTGGGCATCGTAGACGAAGGCCACGGTACCGATGCTGCTGAACGCAGAGTTGATAGCCGATACCGCCTCGGTGGGGGTCACCGCCGTGATGCTGGCTGCTTGCGACCGCAGGTTCACCGTCTGTGCCACACCATTGATGGTGAGATGCACATTGTACTTGGTGGACATGTCGATGCGCGCAAATCGCACATCGCTGACGATCTGCGCCGGGATCGCCGGAGTCTGGCTGCCCGCATGTCCCGTAGCCACGGCCTTCAGGAGATCCCGAAGAACCTTGGAGGCCACACCCTCGCCACTCCGGGGAATCTGCGGATCAAAGACGGTCAAGCTAGTCATCGTCAGACACCACTGTGAAGAACCTTGCCAATATCACACCGCAGTAGCCCGATCGGGGGGCCTGAGCTGCCGAGATCCGTGGGGGATACGCTTGGATCCGGCACGGTGCCATTGTAGCGGCAGCCAATATCATAACGACCGGGCGTCCGGATTACCAGGGGCTGCGCTACCTTGGTAGCCTCTGTCAAGAGCGAGACGGGGACCACCCCAATAGGAGTACCGATGAACACCTCAACCACATGCACGGACTCTGACGGAATCAGAGTCCAGGCCATGCTATAGGCTTCAGTCGCCTTGACAACCTCGTCAATCTCCTCCAAGAAACCTACGAGTAGGATCTCGATGTGGATAGGTAGCACCTGATCCACCTTACCGATGATTCGAGACAGGAGCTGGCCAGAGAATGCGACCTTGGGATGTAGTCGCTTCAGAAATATGGAGATATCCGAATCTGGGATCCGTGCCGTATCACGCCCCGGCGGCATGAGATAGGATGAGGGCACGCTGTCCTCACCAAAGCCCGTTTCGATAAAGGGCGTTACGGTGCTCCACGGATGCTGTGTGTGAGCCGGAGAGTCACTACCCGGTCCGACCGCAACCCGTGGGGGCGCATGCGTGTAGTTAGAAGCATGCTCCAGGATCGAGGAAGACAGCCCAAAAGTCCGGCAGATGAGGTCTATGGCCCTGGCCGTACCCTTCAGCTTATAGAAGTTGAACGCCTGCCGGATCTGCTCCCGCTGTAGCTCCTCGGGATCCAGTGCATCAAGAGAGTACCCAAGCTGTCGCGCCAGGTACGCCAGCGAAACATAGTGATTCGAGATCCCGATGTAAGTCGATGGGTCGGGAGGGAAATCGAAGGGTCTGCCCTCTCGGGTCTGCGGATCCCACACATAGGCTACGTGCTTGGCAGGCACAGAGGTGGCATCGTAGACCGACCTGATGATCTTTCGTACCTCAATAGGATAGGTGTAGGACTTATCTGAAGGCCCCGAGACAACGCGTACCCAACGATCCTTGTAGAAGTCATTCGAGGTGGAGATCCCACTGTTATCCGGGGGAACCAAGCGAAACCAGTTGCCAAACGTAGGCTTCGCCGGTGTCGGATACGCGCTGTCCACTGTAAGCAGCAGCGTGGATCCCGTGTAGTCCACAATGGTCTTCTTGATCCCCGCTGAAGGACCATCAAAGAACTCAAGAAGCCAACCGTTATAATAGTCGTCTGCCTGGCTGATGTAGAAGTGTGCAGGCAGACGCACCTGCGTGCTCGTCAGGCTCGTCTGATTCGGGAGAATCGTACCATCAGAGCGGTTTGGGTCGGAGACGATCGGAACCGGCAGGTAGATTCGATCGGGGAAGCAGAGGACCAGCACTCCGGAAGTTGGTAGCGTGGTCCAGGGTATGTCCAACGTAGCCACTTTCGTCGTGCCGTCGTAGTCAACAACACGGCGATATTGTGTCTCCGGAGCATCCGAGGCATTATCTATCAGAATATAGAAGCCGAAGCCCACGTAGAAGTCATCACCCACAACACCCGGGGGCGTGCCATTCAGTGTGATTGTGGTGGAAGTCGCCGCCGTGTAGGGCAGTAGCTGCTCAATGTGATGAAATGTAGCGTTACCCCGCAGGATGAACCTGTTGTTGATCCCACGCGGGTCCACCAGCATCAGAACATCCGTGATGGAGTTCTTGTGCCGATCATACTCGTCCTGTACGGCCCCGAAGAAGCTCTGTAGGGCCTTGAGTGGGTCTCCTCCACTTCGTACGTATTCAGGAAGTAGCTCAAAGACCCGGGTGGATACGATGTCCGCACGGGTCAGAGTCTGCTGAATCTGCTTCGGCGTGTAGCTCCGTGGTGTAGGAGTGGGTGTGGGGTAGGGATTCGGCAGCGGTGGTACGGAGAGTGTGGTCACGTCACCACCTCGATGGTCACCACACCCTGGACAAGCGCCTGGGAGTCGATCACTCGATAGTCAGGCGTGATCTTGAACTTCAGGCCCGCAGTGGGTGTGGTCGTCCAATCCTTGTCCACCACAGCAATCTGGTTGGCTCCGTCATAGTCGATGATTGCACGATCCTGGCTGTTCCCAGGAGAAGAAGAATCATCCACGAGCAGAACGCGGCTGTTGTAGTAATCATCAACCGTTGAAACCTTTCCGGTCACGAAACGCACACGCCGAGGGTGCGTAATGAAATACACCTGTCCCTGACTGATCGGAGGAGACCACACGGCCTCTACCTTGGCCAGCACCAGACCAGCACCGTAGCTGACCCCAGAGTCGATCACACGGAGAACCTGGCTCCCCACCTGCACTCGGTAGTTCACGTAGTAGTCAGCTTGGCGGGCGACCCCAGGAGACAGGATCACCTCATCCACCTGGATACCCGTCAGGTCGGGTAGCACCCCCTTCTCGATATCCGTAGTCAAGTCCTCCACTACTGTGGGATCCGGCTTGCGTACGTGTACCCAGTTTATGCCCAGCACGCTCTGCACCGCAGAGTAGATCCAGCTCGTACGCAGCTCGTTCCCGTAGAGAACCCTAGACTCCTGAAACAGGCTAGAGATTGCAGAGGCTATCGCAGCGGTCGTGAGCGTCTTGTCGAAACCCTGATCGAGGCGTACCAGCACATCCACGTCGATCGGGATATTCACACCATCCTGGATTGGTGCGATCCACACTGCGAGAGTCCTTCGAGTTTCTAGGAAGTTCCGCAGCGAGTCCTTCAGCGAGGTACCGGCCTTGCCCAGAGCACCCGATGAGTCGTAGGCCCAGGTGTAGACAGTAACCGTATTGCTAATCCCATCCGTGGGATCCGCGATAATCCCTGCCTTGGCAATGGTACCATTCGCCGTATCCGTGTAGCCATTACAGAGCGTGAAGTAATCCAGATAGGTTACAGCGCGATCCGTAGTGCGTGCCCATTGGGGTGCAAAGACACGCGCGTGATCCACCGTCTCCCGATCGGCTCCCCCTGTCGCCTTGCCCTGGTTAGCGGCCCCGATGGAGATGCTGTCCGTCCCATTGTGTACCGCAGCAAGCGCCTGATTGATCGCCCCTGCCGCTACGTTTCCCACGGCACCCCCACCAACACGATAGGTGAGCACCACCTGGCTACCCGACACCGGCACGTCCCCGGCAACACCGTCTCCGAAGCGCGCTGTCGGACGGTCATCCTTGTCGAGCAGTATCTCGTAGATTTTGCTGTTCGTTGGAAGGGCGCTGTCCCCGAGAACAAGGGAGTCCACCAGTGTCCAGGGCACACCGGCGACCGTGGTAGCCAGACTCCCGTCAATCAGGGGTGCCCGTGAGAGCGTCAGCTCCATGAACTTGGCGCCGTTCGCCGTGAAGGTGTCCACCACGGTCTCCCCGTGGACCGCGGTAACAAAGGGAGAAATCCCGTACTGTAGGCCATTTACGGTGTAGGTGTAGTTAGGCGAGGTGCCCTGCCGCTGAATTGTGTAAGCCTTATCCAGCTCGAAAATCTGCTCCCCTGCGGAAGCCTGTGCTCCCTTGGCGAACACCACGGGGCCTGCATACGTGGAGAGTGCCGTGGTGTCGAGAAGCAGGATCACACTGGAAGCAGAGGCCCCAGCGAGCTTGTAACCCAAAAGCGCCGCCAAGCGGATAACCGATTGACGCTCTCTCGCGGTCTCGATGTAAACCTCGTTCACCTGCCGATCCAGCATATAGCTCAAAATCGCATAGCTGTAGGAGACAATCTCCAGCATTGCGATTCCGAGCTGCGACTCACTGAAGTCCGTGAAGTCATCTGGAAACCTCTGCTTCAGGTAATCAACCAACGAGGCTTTTATGGCCTCGAAGTCGCGCGACGTAAAGTCGATGAAGGGAAGAGGTTGAGAGAATTGCATCTGTCTACGTAGCTCGTGACGTGGGCTCCTGCCGCGGGAACACGAGAGTCACAGCATCCTCGATACTGAGTGAAACGATGTTGTAGTCTATGTGAATCTGTAGCTCATGCTCCGACGATGCTGTGCGAATCGACGTGACCTTGACACGGGGCTCCCATCGTTTTAGATCGTCGATTACATAGCGAGAGGCTAGCTGTCGCAGTAGCGCGTCATTTGGCTCGAATATGAGCTTATAGAGACGGCTTCCAAACTCCGGGGTCATCACACGCTCACCCAGCCGTGTGTTGAAGATCATCAAGATCGAAGCCCGAATAATCTCGCGTGTGTAGGAGGTTTGGAAAAACCCTTCCGGTTTCTTGTCGCAGGGGAGCACCAGGCCCCGAAAGCGCAGGTCCAGCAGGTCGAGAGGTGCCTCAGACACGTCGGCCTCCTAGAACGCGCTGCCGTGCCCCCGAGCCGGGGGGGCTACCCAATGGGTCGGCTCCCAGGCGGGTGCTCCCAGCGGCCCGCCTACGCATCGACCTTGACAGGAAGAAAGCCATACCTCGGGTAATCAACTAGGGAGATGCCAGGATATGATCCACCGTAGCCACTGTAGCCGCCGTGATCTGAAAGCGAAGGCGGTAGAAGGCAAACAGGGGAGACCACACGAACAGCAGATGTGCCACCCCGGAGCTGGTGTTGACCACCCCACCGCGGATTGTGCCCCCCTGGATGCTCGCATGCACCTGTGTCAGGTAGGCGCTTGTGCTCATATTGAGGATCTTCAAATCCGCGGTCGCCACATCGTTCCATCCGGAGAGTGTGGATCCCGTGGGATCCCCATTGGTCTGCAACGTGATCGCCAGCGGTGGTGTGGTGTACGTGACCTTCAGCAACCAAGCAGCAGAGGCCAGGGACGTGCTAGAGAAATCCAACGTGGGCGAGAACTGGTCCGCAGTGCTCGCCCCACCATTGAACGTGAGTGGACCGCTCGTGAGTAGTCGTCCCATGAGATCAGGTACCTGTGTCTACACCCCTCGTCGTAATCACCCCAGTTTGTGTAACGGGGATCGCACCTGCAAAGAGCTTACCAGGCCCATCAATAATATCCCACATATGCTTGTGGCTGAAATAGGTACTGAGCCATGGACCATTGATGGTCAGCACGCTGGAGCCACCGGAGCCACTGGCTGGGCCGATGCCTATGGAGCTGGCTGTCAGGCGTATGCCTGTGAACCCACCAAAGAGTGCAACCACTCCAAGTGAGGGGTCCACCTCAATCTTGTTGCTGAGGGGGCTAGTTGTGTTCTCTCCAATTCGGATGAACCCATCGTTCTCCCCACTAGCACCCGTGGTCACCAGCTTGATGATATTCTTAGGTGTAGACTGTGAAGTGTCGTAGAGATAAACAGCCCGGCTTCGCTGGCCGTCTCCGCAGTCCGCAAATACACCATTGGTGTTCCGGCTGCCCGCATAGACGTTCACGGAGTCTCGCTGCACTCCACCAGCAATGCGGTAGAAATCTCGAACCTCTACACCCGCCAGATTCCCACTGGGATAGCGCGAATACATTCCAAGATGGCTCCCCAGGCTCCCCTCTCGCATCTCGAAGAAGTATTCCTCTTCATCCCCCTTCAGCAGCGCACGACGATTACCCTCGTCCAGCAGCAAACGATAGCCCTTCTCTACTACATCGTCACCCGCCGTAGACAGCTCCACAGTACGTGACGGGTCGTCGAAAACCAGGTAGTGCCCATCCTCGGTCTCAATGCGCACGAAGTCGCTTACCGAAGATAGCTCCATCCGGTGACCATCTGGAGTATCTATCCGAATGGTCTCTGCGTTGTCATCCAACAGGCATCGTCGAGAATCCTTCGTACCCAGCTCGATCGAGCCACGGAAATCTGAGGGCTTAGCTTGCTGGGTCACATCCTCAACAATCCGGAGGTAGAATCCATCCGGTGTAGATAGCTGAATCCGCGTGTACTTGGTTGTCGCTCCGGAAGCCGTATGAACGTTGTCGTCCAGCTCCAGACGATGCCCATAGGGAGTCGTGAGGGAGTGGTATTTCGTCGGCGACCACCCCCCGGCATCCCCCGCAGGGTGCAGCCCGTAGGGATTCCCTGGATTGATGGTGGAGACATAGGTATCGGAGTCGCCTCCGGGCGCCCCCCAGACGGTACCCAACCAGACCGGGTACGTCGGGTGGCCGTCTATGAACTCCACCGCTACCTGTGAGCCAATCGGGGGCACGAAGTAGAACCCAGCGTTCTTCGACCCACCACTTGGCCCCACAAAGGGTGCCCATGGAAGGTTATCCGTGGGTAGGTTCTCTACATCGGAATATACTGGAGTCCGGATCTTCAGCCGCCCGAGATTCTTCGGATCCCTATTGTCCTCCACTGTCCCATAGTAGACTCCGTAGTAGCGTGATCGTTGGGGGAAAAACTCCTCCGGCGTGCGAATCATCGAGATGATGAGATCATCGTCGAGCATCGCTCAGCTACCTCCAATCCCCTTGAAGCTGTCCTTGAAACCACTCGTGAGCTGCTTCAAGATGGCTTTCTCGTCCATCTTGGCCTCCTTTATAGTCTCCCCACTCTTGGTTGGACGCGGCTGGAAATCCCTCTTGACGAGACGACCAATGTTCTCGATGCCCGCCAGACGGTGACCATCGCTGTGGGCAGTAATCTCGGTCACGAAGTTTCCAGGAGTGATCTTGTGGGTCACTACATCAGATTTCCACTCACCACTCGTGTAGTGGACATCACCCCGATCGGTGATGACGATGACGGTGAAGGTATCTCCGACACGAAAGGTTGGATCACCAATGAGGGTAATACGGCACTGCGCGATCTTGCGCGCAGACTCCTCAAACTTTCGTCGGTTGTACGTCTCGGCCAGAGAGGCATCTTCATAGGGTGCCACGTAGAGACGCCCCGCCGTAGCCCGCTTGAGTCCGGGGGGATCAAAGGCTTCCTTGGCCAGCGGCACACGTCCACCCGTGCCACTCCCCGTCGTGAGATTTACTTCATGGCCTATAGCCTTCTTCTCCGTTGGATCCCAGCTAGCTACTCGGAGACGGTCCCACTTGCCACCAAAAATCTGATTCTGATTGATGACCGCTTCGTAGGACAGGACCGGACCAGATTGATCCCGAAAGAAATAGAACGTGCGATAGGGCGCATAATCTGGCGTCCCGAAGTAGAGGCGTCCACCATTCAACCGCGCCTCAAAGTCCACACGTCCAGTCTTTGACTTCGCAAAGAGAGACAAGCGTTCGATAAACGCCATGTTCGTCTCATTGTGTTGCCCCCATACGGACTTACCATCCGTTTCCTCGATGTCGGCAGGCACCCCCATCTCCGTCGCTATGTGCCTGACAATATCGGAGATCCGCGAGGGTTTTATCTGCTTAGCGTTCTGTGGCGCGTGGGATACAGATGAGGGACGCCCATCGTCAAAGAAACGAGTCCATATCCCAGGAGTTCGCTTTTCGACGACTTCCATCGCCGTGATCTCCAAGCGCGCCCCCTCCATGGAAAACGATGGCTTGTAGACGTTGATGATCCCAGGAATAACCCCTGTCCAGTCGCCCCCGACCCAGCCGTAGGCCCAGCGAATGCGATGCCGGCTGGGGATCAGAAGGTTCTCCAGCGTATCCCAGGATCGGTCATAGAACGTAAACTTCGTGAGCCGTGGGGATCCCGTGGCAAACACTCGATCCTCCAGAGATTCGAGGTAGTGCGGAATCACATTGATGGTCTTTCCGCTCTCCAGTACCAGGTTCACAAACGGTGTCCCCGGAGCCAGCTCGTAGCGGATCCGGTTCACTCGGGGTACAGCTAGTGGATTAGGCATCGTCCACCACAGCACCCTTTCTGAGCCCCTGATTCAGGAGCGTAGAGAATACCACTTCTCGACTAGGAATCCGAAGCAGTTGACCTATGGACATATCGGTCAAGGGATCTACGATGTCATTCACGTAGGCGATTACCCACCACAGATTTACGTTCTCGTAATACTGATAGGCAAGAAGATCAAGGCGACCGAGATCGGTTATTCTTACACGATAGGTTGCGTCGATGTCCGAGGGTGGGAAGTCAATGGGATTCCAGATACCCCACACAAACGTGTTTGTTGGGGCTCCTGTAGAGATGTCTGCTACTTGGTACAGATCAGTTTTGCCGTAGGGCGAATCGAACGGGAGTACAACCCTTCGGCTCATCGCTGCGTCCTGATGAAGACTGAATCGAGTGGCGCCTCATTCACTTCATCGAGATTGAGGTTCACTGTAGCCACCATAGGCAGATCCACGATCGGGGGTGTCCCATCGGGCACACTGCGATAGGGCTGCCCCGGGGAAGAGACCGTGGTGGTAGTCTGATACACAAACCATGGACCTTTCCACTCAACAGAGACATCACGGACGACGCAGCGACTGCTGAGCAGATTGGCTACCACCAGGATCACCACAGGTGGCGTGGTCACCAAGCGAGAGTTGCGGGTGACTACCGGATAGGCCAGGCTTTGCAGCCAGCTCACGGAGTTCACGACCTCTTCGGGTTCCCCGTAGTCTCCTTGATCCACGCTTGCACAAAACGTCAGAGAGAAGCTAAACGAGCGTGGGCCACACCCAGCATAGACCTTTATTGGCTCGCTCCGACCTGCGATGGGAATATCACTCCAGCTTACACTCTTGGTGTCAGTAATCGACTCCGGCATGAGCTGGAAGGTTACACGCTCCTGCGGATCCTCCTCCAGGACAATCGCTGCGTTACGGATCTTGTTGACCATCAGAGACCACGCATCGATTGCATATTGAAATTGGTAGCCCCTGCGAGAGCTGGAGCAGGGGTAGCCGCAGGATCCTGCGCTAGCTGCTCGGCCAGGAAGTAGGCCGCACCCCAGATAGCTTCCGTGATGTCGTCAACACCGATCAGATGTCGCATGAGGGAGGGATCGGCAATGAACTCCGGCTGACCCCCCTCTCCCACAGTCACCTGGGAACCCCCTGGCTGCGGCATCACCAGGCCACCGTGAGCGAATCCACGATCTTCCCGAGTCGGTCCCCCCTTCAGCTCCCCTTCATAATCTCGCCCCTGCATCAGCGAGTGGGGAGAGACGGGAGTGGCAGGCTCCCCCCCGCCCATACCTGGGATCCATCCGATGAGATCATTCACCACGCTGCCAACAAGGGACTTGAACAGCCCCACCAGAGCGCTCCCCAAAGACGTTACTTTCTCGATAACCCAATCGACCGCAGCACCGATCATGCTCGACATGATCTCAGAGATTTTGCTCGCAAGCCAGCGACCAAAGGCAACCCCGGCCTTCACGTAGGTCATGGGATTGAAGATGGTAGCTGCCAGATTGGCAAACGAGAGCATCATATCCCACATCCAAGACGCCAGATTCTTTACACCACTCCACACCCAGGAGAAGAAAGAGGAAACAGAGCCCGCAATCTCATCCCAGTAAGTAGCGATCAGAGCCACTACAACTGCAATGGCCAGAACAGTGAGAACAACGGGTGAAAACACCGCTGCGAGCAGCCCTGCAAGAGTTGCAACTATTACAACTAACCCCGTCAAGACCGCGCCGATGCTAGAGATCGCCACGGCTATCGCAGAGACCACCACAAGAACCTGGAGAAACATGCGGCCGATATCAGTCTGCACAAACGCCGCTAGCACGTTCACGATGGGCTCCACTACATTGAGTAGCTGGTGGCCAACCCAAACCAACATCGTACCAATGGGTTCCAGAATCACCTTGATCTTCTCCCATATCATCAGAAGGCGATCGGTGATCGTACGTGTATCCTTGTGCCGATCCGCAATGTACTTCGCGGAGTCCCCAACCTTTTCGTACGCCGAGATCATCGCACCAAAGCGGCTCTCGTCAACACGCTGTAGCTTCTCCAAGGTAGCGATATCGAAGGGCATCACGCCACCCATAGCGCTTTCGATGGACTTGAATGCGTCTGTATCGAGATTTCGTAGCCCCTTCGTAAACTCAGCGTAGGCACCCATCACGTCCCCCTTCTCCAACGCTGCCTTATACGCCTCCGCGGCCCCCTCGCCACCATAGGACATGATGTAGCTTATTTGCGCCATCGCCTCGCTACTGTCATCCACCATCCCCTGAAAAACCAACTGAGCAATCTGGGCGCCGTCCTCGTAGCTCTCGGCCAGCGCCCCATGGAGCTGGATCATGCCCGCCACGGCCTCCTTCTGCACATCCTTGTTGAACCGAATGAGCACGGAGTCGAGGCCGCCCATCTGAGACATCAGCTCTTGCAGCGACGTGTAGCTCTCTTTGGCTACCCTGTCAGCCCCGGCCAGCATATCAAGGATTTCCTTGTTGTTCATGCCATAGAGCTTCCGGTACTTCAACACTAGCTCAGAAATCTCCATCTCGCTGGTGTCAGCGATGTCCGCCACACGAATGATTGCGGAGCCCAGTGCAGCAAACTCCTCTACCGGGAGATTCCCACGCTTTGCCATGATGCGCGCAACGGCCCCTACCCTGGAGATCGAGGCCCCTACATCAGAGGACACCTGATTGATGGCCCCCCGCATGTACTCGAACTCCGAGGCTGTGTAGGTCGCCTCCTTCTGTACCCCCTTCAACGAGCCCTCCATCTCCATCCCGGCCTTCAGGGCCACACCGGCGGCGGCCGCAATGGCAGTGGAGGGCCGGGTGAGCAACCGCATGATCGACGCTACGCGCGTCCCAAAGGTATCCTCTACCTTGTCTATGAAGTGCTCCAGACTAAAAGCACCTTTCTTGTAGGAGTCTATGGCCTCAAGAACCTTGGCCTTGAGCACAGACATATTCAGGCTGAGAACCTTGGTCCACTTCCCAAACCCCTTGACGCTGCGTTCCCAGAGCTTGTCCAGCTTGAGCACGTCCTTGAAGACCCGCTCAAGGCCCTTGCTCGCCTTGTTCTTGAACTCCAACAGAAAGCCAATGGCCTTCAGCATCTAACGCCGCCTCGGCGGGGGTCTCCGGGGTGTGGAGGTGCTGCGCGAAGCTGACTTGGTACGCATCTCCTGCATGCGCTTGTCATTCTCCGCCTTCTCCGCTTTCTTCTCCTGGACCAATCGAGCATGATGCCAGTCACGCTCACCAATCGACATGCTTTGGATGCTGGCCCAATCACCGAACTTTCCGTGGTAAAGGAGATCGAACTCCTTCTCTAGCGCAGTACGTAGTGCTTCAGCCGGTATTTCTTGGTCGAAAAAACTCGTCGCTCGCCGGGAACGCAATCGAGCTGACGTAGCCGCAGCCCTGACAAGTGATCTCCAGCTCCGGATCGAAACCGGGGCTGGCCGCGTCGATCGCATTGGAGAGCGCCATACGATCACGAGTGACCAGGCTCTCCACCAGCTTCAACGCCGGGATCTCCCTCGCCTCCTCACGACCCTCCGGGGTCGTGATGGCCACGAGATGGCGCGCCAGGAGCAGGCTGTACGAGGAGTTGCTGGGCTCCCCCACCAACCGCTGGTGCTGCCGAGACACCTGCTTGGCGATCGCACGCTCGTCCTTCCCCCGCAGCAGCCGGCAATCCAAGGTGTAGCCCCTGACCGGGAGGAGCACCTCGAAGGGCTCACGCCAGTCATCGGCGAGCACCTTCAGCTCCATGTCACGCTCCAGGTCCATCTCGTGACGGAACTGCGTGCCACACTCAGAGCACTTCACCTGGAAGCCATAGCGATTCCCGATGGACAATGAGCGGAGCTTCAGGAGCAGAAAGAAGCGATCCCCCAGAACCAGATCATCCGGAGTGACACCCCCCAAATCGCAGGTACGATGGAGGAGCACATTGGTCTTGTCCTCCGCGGTGGCTCCCTTGTTTGCAAGCATCTTCTCCTCCGCCACCGTGATGGCCGAGATGGAGACTCTGCCATCTGGAACCTTTCCCTCATAGGGCAGGCCCCGAGAGGGGAGAGCAATCGGAGTGACCTGGCTACGCTCTTTCAGCTTCTCGCTCATTCTATCACCTTGCCGTCTACGGAGGCAGCCATGGGGCTCAGCGCCATGGCTAACCAAAACTCAAACCAGCTAGCGCCTTCTCTGCTTGAATCGCTTGATCCAGTTGCCCGCCGCAGCAGAGGCCGCTGTTTTCAGCTTCGCTCTGGGGAAGTCGTGCAGACCGAGATGCCGAGTCCGAGCAAATCGGTCTGCTCGTAGCACCTTCACCGCGGCCCGTCGATTCCCTAGAGGACGCTTATGGGAACGTGTCTTGGGGTCGCGTGCATTCCAATCGTTTCGGTCTACAGACAGGTCTTTACCTGTATGCTTCTGCGCGATCGCCCGCGCACGCCTGGCCTTCCCATAGTGCTTGCCAACCTGCTTCTGATCTACCTCTCGGGCTGGGTCCGTCCAAGGGCGAGTCCGGTCCATGGCAATTGCGTGCGCGCTCGCCTTGCGTCCGGCCATTCGTTTCTGGTGCGCAAACTGGAGAAGCTTCTTCAGCCTGAGCTTCCGCTCCTCCGGATCCACAGCCTCTAGCACGAGAAAACGCATATCAGAAGCCAAGGGCTCGTGCCCGATCGTAGCGAAGCACGGTCTCGATGAGAACCTTGTCCGAGCTGTTCATGTCGAGCTGCCCGTAGTTCACGCTGACGGGCCAGCAGCCGAGCAGGCTCCACGTACGTTGCAGCTCCCCGTCCGGCCCAAAGAGCACCAGATCCGCGACCTTCTTGTAGTTCTTCGCCAGCCCGATCTTGTGGGTCTCCGGGTTGTACACCTGCTCGTGCCAATCCTTGATCGCACTCGCCACCCCCACATCCACCATGTCCTTCACAACGAGGGGAATGGTATCATAGATCGCACGTCCCGCAACCCAACGGGTTGTGTTGAGGAAGTTGAGCGGGATCTCTTCCACGGCCACCGAGGGGAGAGCTGCGGCCTCCAGAGCAAGCCGAATGTTGTTCTCTCCCGCGACACCCGCGATCGAGATAAGCCAGTTGGACTGACGCTGGGGCTCGAACTTCGATGCCGCACCCCCGGGAGCCAGGTGGTCGCCGATGACCCCCAGCGGAAAGCCTTGAGTAGAAATACCGGGCATGATGGATTAGCCTTGCACGAACTCGTTGAACTGCGCCCCAGTCGAAAGCAGCGTGAAATCCACGGTGATGACCTCCGCCGCCTTCGTCGGCTTCATCAGGATGATCCCACGCATCTGATTCTGGTCGATCAGAGTCGGTGTATTGGTCGTCGCATCGCAGATCACCTTGAACTCGTACAACCCACGAGCGTCCTTGATGGTCTGAAGCACGGGGTTCACCAGGTTGACAAAGCGACGCCAGGTGAACTCGTCGTTGGGCTCAAAGACCAGGACACGGATGCTCGTGGAGATGATCTTCTTGGCGTAGTTCAGCATCCTACGCACGTTGACACGGTTCAGCGCCGTAGACAGACGTTGCGTAGTCTTCTGGCCCCAGACCGTGATCCCATCACCAGGGAAGTTGACAATGGGGTTGACAACCTGGCCCGGCCCGTAGAGCGATTCGCGCTCGCCCAGGGTCGTGTTGTACCAGACCGACAACGCGCTGGAGGGACGGCCCCGGGTGAAGCCCGCGGGCGCCCACCAGGTATCGGTCGTCCGGTCGTTGTAGGCGTAGACCCCGGCACAGATGCCGCTCGGGGGCACCCAGACCGACTTCTGGTTGTAGTTGTCGTAGACCTCCACCCACGGCCAGTAGTAAGCAGAGTAGGAGCTGTTCAACGAGTTGCCCGAGAAGCTACCCGTGGCGTTGGCGAAGTCCTTCGCAGTGGTGGGGGTCTGGACCGAGAATGGGGGGTCCACCAGGGCAATGCAGTCCCCACGAGCTGCGGCTAGGGTGGTGAGCTGGGTTTCCACCGTACGGGTAGTGTCGTTGATCTCGGTGGCCACGCCCGGGGCCATCAAGATATTGACATCCACGGTATCCGCATTGGAGAACAGATTGAGTCCGGAGGTGGCACTCGCGTAGTAGTCAGCCGCGGTGGTGGGCACCCCGTCGTTCCCCGTCGTTGCGCCACTCCCGGTCCCGCTGGCATACGTCCCATCCAGTGGTCTCCCTGTATTGGAAGTCGTTACAGTGAAGTACGCACTCACCCCGTTCATACGGAGCGAAATCTCGTTCGCCGTATCTACAGAGTGATTCGGAGGCGCCAAGAGGTTGTCGAAGACCTCCCTCGCTACCCCCTTCTCGTAGACCGTCAGCTTGAAGTAGTTGGCGTTGGTACCACTCTGACCCCCCGCCTCGATCTTGACCGTGACATTGGCATAGGTTGCGCTCTGCCATGTCCCAGCGGATGTGGCTGTCAGCGTGATGGTGGGAGTCGCGGGCGCCGACGTGATAACCGTCGTGGTGGTGGTGCCCGTCCCCACCTTCACCACCCTCACCACGTACAGTTGGTTCCCCTGGCGGAGATACTGGATCGCCGAGGGTACCAGCCCCTTCGCGTAGTAGACCGTCTTTGCGGGCTGCCCAAAAGTCCCCGCCACCGTGGTCGAAGTTGGTACGGGGGGTGGCCCAAAGGTCTCGATCAACTGCCTCTCGTTGGTGACGAGTGTCAGGGTCTCCGCCGGCCCCTTGACCGCCCATCCCACCACCCCGCAGATTGCCGTGGAGATTCTTTCTGCGTAGTCAGAGAAGTCAAACTCGTTGACTACAACGCCGGGGGAAACCTGGGAAGCCATTTACGTCAGATCCTCAAGGCTTGGCTCTTGCACTCTTGGAGGTCGGAGTCACCGGCACCCCCGAAGCAGCAGCATCAGTCTCAGAAACGAAGAGCAGAGCAAAAACGGCTCCGCTAGAAGACATCTGCTTCAGCTCAGAGAACACAACATCAGAGACAACGAACTCCCCTGACGTTTCTTCTACACTGAGAGCCACGCCAGGAAACGACAGAATGCTTGGCACGATCAGAGCCGATTCCTTGCTAGGGTTTTTGATCTTGATTTTCATAGCTATCCTTGGTTCGACGTGGTGACCGTGCTACCGCTACCAGTGTAGGTAACGCGGGACAGACGAGGATAAGTAGTCGGGTTGGCATCCACTGTGGCCGCGGTGAGAGTCGCGGTGTCTACAGCCTGGGGCACGAAGTAGCTGTCCTGGAAGATGGTCAGCACAACCTTCAGCTCCTCCACCTTGGCCAACACCCAGCCCTTGCCAAGCAGGGACTGCGTGAAGCGGAGCACCCTGTGGCCCTCCATGGGTTCCAAATCCGAAGCGTCCTGCACCCCCTCGTTCTCGAAGGGAACACTCACCAATCCCCATGGATCCCATATGCCTCGCATGTTGACTTTCAAGAACATCTCAAAGGAGCTGAAGGCACCAAGGCAGTACAGCTCATAGGCGTTCAGGGTCGTTCTGTTCTTGGCCCACAGCTCTACCTGATAACCGATGTTGAAAGGTGCAGGGAATCGAGCTTGGTAGAGCTTCTTGTTGTCCGCTGTCCTCGCTAGCCGATCAAACTTCGCTTTGTTTCCGTGAAAGCGCGTCTGGTCATACAGGATACGGCTACGGGAGACACTTGCAAATGGTAGCGGGATGTTCCGGATATCATCCACCTTCGTCCCGAGGGTGGGGCGCAGGAGATCCTGCATCGAGGCGAATGCTCTGTCCGGTGTGGCCATCACCACCGGGATGACCGCATTGGAGCGCATCAGCGGCGCAGACTCTACCCACTCCACGACCGCTTGGTCGTAGGCTCGTAGCTGATCCGCAATGGCATCCGCGTGGTCGGTCATCGAGTTTGGATCTGCTTGCTCCGATTCCGATTCCGATTCCCCGTGAGCCGGAGTCGCCGGACCAGCTTACGCTTCTGCGGAGGTGAGTAAGTCGAAGGACGCTGCCCCAGCGCCGGAGTCACCCCCAGGCCAATCCCGAGCGTAGTGGTCATCTCCCGCAACACAAGAAACTTCATCGGTCGAAATCGAAGGGCTCGAAGATCCCAAAGAGGTCGGATAGAGTTGTGGGGAAGAACTGGCTCTCACCCACGAGCTGCATGACGTGCAGTACATTCAATAGAACGAAACCAGCACGACGGATCGTCAAGTGCGGATGGTCAAAGCTCTCGTTCTTGCAGGGAATGTAAGCCGAGACAAAAACACGCCCAGTTTTACTAGGCTCATGGGGAGAGATCACAATGGTACGCCCGTGGCCATCCGGATGTAGCAGCAGGCTAGCCAATACCTGCTCCGCCCTCTTCAGGGTATCCACGGCTTTATCCCGATCCTGGCATCGCCGAGGATCCGGCAGCTCCATACCAGCGAGCTGGAAAGTGCTGTGATTGAATAGTCGAAAACCAAGGTCTACAACACCAGAAAAGGTACGTCCATCGCTCACCGACTCAACGTGCATCTTGTAGTTGTAGATGATGCGATTCATTTCGTCGGCTCTCGGCTCATTTCATCTTGATTACTCGGCCCTGCTCTGGCTTCTTCACAAGGGCAAGCAGCTTCAAGTATGTTCTGTTACCAATCTGGCTCGACATGCGGTGGATGAAATGCGGAATGCTCGCCTTCCATTTCCAGTACGCCGGCCCCCAGTGAGGACGTGCTGGAATCTTCCGCGTGCCAAACTCATGGATACGTCCAAGATCGTTGTAGTTCATCTTGGCCGTCCGATGATCCAGATTGGGCACCCCTACATAGATGCGCACACGGGTTTTTCCCTTGTAGATCCGCTGCACACCAATGGATCCCACATAATCCTCAGTAGCCTTCAGCATCTCCGGGCTCAAGCCAACTGCCAACTTGTGCGCCAGGTAGTCTGGATTCAGTGGCGGCCAGTTACTGGGCTGCGCCTGGATCTCCGAGATCACAGCATCTGCTAGACGCTCCGCGTCCTCCCGAAGAAGCCTGTTCATCACCTCCGTCGGAACACTTTCAAGCACCTTACGGAATCGTTTCATATCCGTGATCCCGTAGCGACGTGCTGATGCCTCCAGGCGTCCACGGAAAGCACGCTGTACATCGAAGCCAATCATGTGCCTTCCCTATAGTAATCTGCACCAAGAACCAGAAAGAACGGTATATTCGTGGTCCCCCAATAGGCAGAAGTATCTCGAATCTGATCCTTGATCTCGTAGTGATCGCCACCCCAACGGATCAGATCCCCGATCAAAAAGGTCTCAGATTGCTCCAGGATCCCAAGCTCAGAAAGATGAAGAGTTGAGACATCGAAGAGCACATCACGCGACTGCTCGATCCCATACTTCGTCAGCGCCTTCTTCGACGGTCGATGCTGCACACTCGCCCACAACGGTATCGGGTCCAACCAGCGACGGGCCGGGGCCTCGTGATAGAGTGGGTCCACGAAGGTGGTAGCCCGATCCAAACGGATTAGCTCTACCTGTGGAAAGTGCCTCTCGGTATGCTCCCGAATCCAGACCTTCTGGACCGTCACATCGAAGCCATCGGGAACTCGTACCACTACCATCGGGTCACCATCACCCCAAGACGGGGGGTACACTGGGGGACATGCTCCTCGCCTCCTCCACCAGCGACGCCTGCTCCTGAGCCCCCTCCTGAAGCAAGCTCTCGCTATCGAGCTGTAGGGGACCACCTGGAGCGGGCACCTTCCCGGAGTACTTCCCACGGATACGCCCAAGGATCTGCTTCGCCAGGGCAAGACAGTAGCGGCGGAACCATCGGAAGTGATCCAAGCGAATGCCGTCGATTCCCACGTTGTCGAAATAGCGATACATCACGTAGTAGTTTCCGCTGGCTCCAGCGATGTTGGTGCCACCCACATTGATGTACAGCGTTTTACTGGAAGCATCCCAAACCCATTCCGGTTCCTGGCTGGTCACACGATTCAACGTCTCCCAGAAGCTGATCCCCAGGACATACTGATCGAAGTCAAGCTGCTGCCCCCTCGGGTACTCCCTACCAAAGAGAGGGTCACTGATGAGCGGCGTACCCTCCTGGCGGACAAAGGAGAGAGTCGTTGGCCCCCGGCTGGGGAGGCTGGGCAGTGGGTACGCCGTCGTGCTGACGGCCAGCGTGAGGGTGCCGTATTTCTCGACCGGAAGCCATGTGTTGTAGACCGCAAGCGCCTCCTCCACGATCGTCCGATAGTGCTCGCTTGTCAGCTCCACCGCAACCGCAGGGAAGCCGAGCATGGTCCGCACGTAGTCACGAAGCTCAGTGGAGTTGAGAATAGCATCGTAGGGATAGGGCAGAACCTCGATGAACGGATAAGGTGAGGTGAAGCTACCACCCAGCTTAGCGTACCATTTCGCTGTGACATCTCCCTTGATGTAAGCAATCAGATCGACGGTGGTGGTGTAGAGCACCCCCGCAGCATCCGTGGTCTTGAGAATCGAGTTGGTCGCCTCCGCGCCAATAACTCTCCGCTCCTTATAGACCGTAGCTCCTTCTTCGTAGATTTCTACGTAGAGATCCGCGTCAACGGTTTGGCCCGTGGTTCCCGTGGTTACAAATCGGGCATCAAACGTGAGCGGACGAGCCATGCTGCCTTATCCTTGGACGGGCTTCCCAGTGATGGTGATGGGGCTGCTGGGCGTCAGCAGCAAGCTACCTACGATGAGGTACCCGGCACCAATGAGAGCGACCTGCTTGGTGGTGGCGAGGGTACCCCGTGTTGTCAACGAGTTAGTCCGCGCGACCGCCAGTGCGGATGCGGTGGGGAGCTGGGTAAGAACGTCGAGCAGCGAGTAGATGAAACCCTTCGACACGAGGGGTGCAGTGAGCTGCACCCCCACCACGTAGCCCCTTGAAGTGAGGAGCTGCTGGGCGATGACCGCGAGCTGGCCCCGCGAGACCAAGAAGCTGGAGGCTGCCCCCTGCACGTAGGCGGCGCAGACGAGGTAACGGTAGCCCACCGCATCCAGGAGATGTCCCTTCGAGGCCAAGAAGAGCACATTCCCACTGATCTGAAGATAACCCTTCGAGGTGAGTAGCTGCTGAAAACCTAGAGTCTGTAGATATCCCTTCGAGGTGAGTAGCTGCTGAAGATTCGATGTCTGGAACGCGCCCTTGGAAGTGAGCTGTAGCTGCACACCAAGAACTTGCACAGCCCCCTTCGAGGTGAGCTGTAGCTGCACACCCAGCACCCCCAGGTAACCCCGGGAAGAGAGCGACAGCGAGGTGCCAGTGGCCAGCGTGCCCCGGGAGGTAACCAAGAGCTGTGTGCCCAGCACCTGGAGATAGCCAACGGAGGCTACCTGCGTGTACGCGGCCCCCCAGGCAATCAGCTCACCCTTGCAGGAGAGCAAGAGCTGGGTGCCCAGCACCTGGAGATACCCCTTCGAGGTGAGCACGCTCTGCCCTGCCAACACCACATGGCCCTTGCTAGCCAGCAGTGACGACGTGTTGACTACCTGGAGGTACCCGCGTGTAAACAGATCGTGCGACTGCGCGACCGCGAGATAGCCCCGTGAAGGAAGAAACAGCAGGATACCGGACGAAGAAAGTAGATCCCCCTTCGAGGTGAGGACCACCTGGAGATTGACGACTCCAAAGGCACCCTTTGACAGCAGCAAGAGCTGTACGGTGGGAGCCTGAAGGTAGCCGCTGCTTACCAGCGGAAGCTGCGTGTTCGAGGTGAGGAACGACCCCTTCGACACGAGTGGCAGCTCGGCCGTAGTAGCCAGGGTGCCCTTCGATAGCAGACTGTGGCTGAGGCCGTTGATCGACAGATAGCCACTACACGAGACCTGCCCTTGCTGAGGGGTGGCCAGCGTGCCCCGGGAAGTGAGGGACAACCCGGGCTCCAGGCTCGGCAACGACAGGGTACCCCGGCATGTCAAAGGATTCTGGTAGCCGAGGATCACGAGGTAGCCACGGGATGAGGTGGACGCCTGCAACCCCACCGCATTGACGAGATAGCCCGCACCTACCAGATTAGGGGCGGTCATCCCGCTAGCCAGTGACCCACGAGATGTCAGCTTGTTGTCCATCACCGTGGTCAGCGTGCCCCGGGATGTAAGAGCCAGCTCCTCCGTTTCGCTGAGCGCTTCCTCAGCCTGGAGCACGGGTGTAACCGGGGTGGCCACCTTGTAGGTCGCTGGCCGATCCACGCGCGACAGCCTCACCTCTGCCAGCTTGATGTTGGCAAATGAGGTGAAGAATGTGCTAGGTGTGTAGAATGCTCCGTGGACGAAGCTGGTAACCTGGGATACGACTGCCAGGCTGCCGGAGACAGCTTGGCCTGTACCCGCCACACCCCCTACATAGGGGGTAAGCGTGGTGCTAGAGTAGTCGAGCTTGATGTGTACCCAGCGATCCGTGGGATACTGCGTTGTAGAGGTGGTATGCGTGCTGATGATTTGCACGCCACCTGCTGGTGGTGAGGAGAAGGTGACAGACCAGGCACCCGTGAGATAGCTCAGAGTTCCAGAGGTGATCCCCGTGCCACTGATCGTACCCGCACCGTAGTCATAGCCTGCTACGGAGCTGCCCGCCACATAGATGTAGAAGCTGCTGGCTATAACAGGGGCTACCAAAGTCCCAGAGAATACAGTCTGAGAGCCGTTGCCCGTGGCGAGCACAGTGCGCGTCCCCTGAGGGATAGCCACCTCGACTACGGAATATGAAGTCCCCTGACCCACAGTGAACCGACCGCGCAGAGCACGATCCGTTGACACGGTGTTGAGGTAGACGAGAATAGGAGCCACCGTGTCATCCGCTAGAGACAGCAGAGACCACAGCTCAGAGACTCCAGAGTCTCGATCGAGCGTCCGGATGAGCACCCAGAAATCCAAGCAGAAGCTACCCTGCCACGCATAGACAGAGAAGTTGGCCGAAACGAACGACGCTTGGAACAGAGATTTCTGGAAGTGCGAAGCCCCGCCGAAAATCCCCTTGATGTGGCTTGGGGAGAATCCAGCAATCGTAGCCAGTGCCTGAGAGTTGGGACCGGCATCGTTTCCGATCGAGCCCTCGCTGTTCCACAGCGCTACCGTGTTGGCATCAGAGGCGTAGGGGCCGTCAATCGAGTCCGTATTGGACCACGCTGTGGACGAGGCAGCTCCGGGATTGCTGTAGTACACATAGTACGCCTGAGTGACAGACAATCCAACATCTTCATTTTGCTGGATCGTCTGCGTCGGAACGAAGTATAGAAAATAGTCTCCAGAAGCTGGATCACGCCGGAGAGTGCTGGGCACCAGCGTGAACAGGTTGGTGTCCGTCTGGTGGACTACGCGCAGATCCCCCAGACCGAGCTGGCTAAACGTGGGGATCCCATAGGTCGTCACGTTCACACCCAGGACATCTCTACCCCCGGTGTACACGGAGTGGGTGCCCGAGGTGGACACTCGGCGACGCCGACGCCAAGTGGTGTCCCACCAGCCAGTGACCTGCCCCAGCCCACCATCCGCGTGTGGGAAGTCCCCTGTGATGGGACCAAGGAACTGCTCCTCATACTCGAACTTGCTACCCTTCGTATTGGCGTTCACACCGCTGAACCGGCCATTTACGTGGCTAAACGCCATCAGGTTGTAAAGCCAGTTATTCAGCAGCTTTATAGCAAGTGCCCTTTTTTGAGTATTCGTGTGGTAGCGTGCAGCGTAATACGCCACGAGCGATAGAGCAGCGTTTATTCCGTCTGGTAGTCCATCGGGATAATTACCAACTCCTTCGTGATAGAAAGTTTCGGCATCTGTTGGCGCCCTCTGGCACGGGTACCTCGGGGGCTGTCCTGGAGGGTTCGTGCAGCTCGGTACGGTGAGAACCGGAGGGACAGTCCCTGGATGGGGGATGCCACCATCGAAAGTGGTGATGTCCTGACCATGTGCTCGAAAGGTGCCAGCGACGGGCCACCCAATGGTATCGACGTGTGGGCTGGGAGAGTCCTTCAAGCCCGGAGTTTGCTTGCTGGTAACCCAGTCCTGAACAGCCGTATCTGAGCCTAGCCGATTGTAGTAGGTAGCTATCGGCGTATCGCTATCCGTCAATGCCGGGTAGTACGGCGGTGTGGTAGACAGATAGGGTGACGATATCGGGATTACCCAAGAATAGCCCTGACCATAGTTATCGTTACAGAAGCGAACGGGGAACCCGTGGCTACCACCCCTTAGTGGATCCTGGAACAGAAGGCCAAACCGACCGAGAGTCTGTGAGACGAATCCCGGGGATAGTCGGCCTGGATACGGACCAAGCCCGTAGAGTAAGCAGTAGTCAAGCACGTAGCTGCTGCCCCCCAACCCAAGACGCAGGAGGGTGGCAGGCAATGTGAGACCGTTGGAAAGCAGCTTGGTCTCGTAGCGAAACTCTCGATAGCACGCCCAGATGTAGGGCAGGATGTAGCCGAGCTGCCAGGTAGAGCTGTAGGTGAAATACCCCTCACCAAAACGCATCTGCACCTCGGAGATGGGAAGCGAGGGATTACCCAGCGCGGTGCCACCCCCATACAGTGGATTGGTGCTCCCAACATTCTCCGGATTGCCCCAATCCAGACCCCTTCCTTCATCTATCGGAAAGTCCTTGATCTTCTCTTTCCCGGAGACCGCGATCAGCCCCGCAGGGTCCATCAAGCCGAGGGGTGAGGTGGACAAACGCCAGACATTTCGACTCTCGATGAACTCCTTATAGCGATCCGGCGCGCTCCCGTAGGCAGCAGAGGTCAGGAACTCGAATCCGCTGCGCCCAGCCAACGCCTTGGTCACGAGATAGGCCGTCAGAACGTTCTTCAACGACCAGGCATTAGCCCGAGATTCGTCGCGGAATTGCTGCTGGTTGGTGCCCGTCGGATCAAAGGGGCTCTTATCCTTGTAAGCCCCCAGAAAGAACTCGCCCATGAGACGAACCTTGTCCCACAGAAGCCAGCTCCCTGTGGTCTCCCACACCTCAAAGGCAGCATCCTGGCTACAGTGAGAAGCGTTCTCCGCGGACATCCCATGCTGTAGATTCTCCTCAAGGAACGCAATGCGAGTCAGCGCATAGCTTCTTGTATCGTTCTTCGGGAGCACGGAGACCCCGGGCTCTGGATCGTTGCAGATCGCATACGACACCTCGGAGCCCGGGGCTGTGGTGGTACCCTGATAGGGACTGCTCAGAGTACCTTTCCAGAAACCGGCCGCAAAGTCGTACCACGTAGCCGTCAGGATGTAGGTTCGATCGTGCCCGTCCACCACAAGACGCCGATAGCCCGCGTACACGGTAGAACCCGCATAGGTCGAGAACCCATTAGCATTCTGAGAGTAGTAGGCTATGTCATTCGCGGAGAGAGACGATCCCGCGCTATTGGTGAACGTTACCGTAGTGCTGTTGTTGGTGACTCCGATTTTGTCACGTCCAAAGCAGCGTCTGAACGTACGATTCAGTGGCTCCTGGTTGGTGATGAAATACTGTCCCCCCGTCGTTGAGAACGGCACGAGTCCGTTATCTCCGGGTGCCGTCTGATACTTATAGAAAGGACGACGGCTCCAGGTGTGCGCGTTCTCGAAGTTCCACAGCACCTGACCTACTCGCGTATACCCGTGGAGCCCCGCATGATAGAAATAGCGTACGGCCTGCCACGCCTGGCTGTAGTAGATCAACAAGCAATGAGCGTGTCCGTTTCTCGGGGCTCCCGCCGCATTAGCCGTGGGTACACCCTGCTCATGCCATCCATGACAGGCGCGGCTACCCACAGACGTGGTAGTGGTGCCCCCACCTTGGAAATTGCCACTACTCCAGGCAGTGACCGCGGAGATCGCAGTTGCCTGATTCAGAGTGTGGATCGTCCCCTTGTCTCTAGCAATCGCCTCCGTCGTGTAGCTCCGCGTGTAGACATTACCGGGCGCTACGAGCTGTGTGGGGGTCAGGAACTTCAGTGCCCCCTCGAAGAGCCCCAGAGCCCGGGTAGCATTGTAGGTCTCCCGCTTGGCAATCGGAGTGATCGGATGCAGCTTGCGCGCAGCAAAGGTGTCATTCTCTGCCGCTGAGGCCCCCGCCCCAAAGTAAAGAAAAAAGATTCTTGGGACGCTCGATCCGTCCGTCAGGTGCTCCTGCACGTAGTCCGACTGGAAGCCCCCTGCCGGGATCGCCCCGCCGATCGTGTCCCTCGGACATCCGCAGATCGTGTAGCCACGCTTATCTCCCCCGAAGACAAACGTACTCGCCCGATAGCCCGAAATCGCCTCCATGTGAGAATCCGTCACATGGTCGGTATCGAAAACCAGTCCCCACCGATTGAACGGCATTGGACCCAGCGGGTGGTAGTTCGGATTCTGTGAGAACGACGTAGCTAGATCATTCTTGATGTAGGACGCCTGGATTTTCGTGCCATTCGTAGGTGCGGTGCGGAACGTGAGATCCACGGCACCCGTGGTGTAATTCACTGTCCCATCGAGAATCAGTGTGGCCCCGGTTACATCATACGAGTAGGTTCCCAGCACCTGTATCCCAGAGCCGGGCGCGGTGGAGAAGGTGATGGAGTAGGCACCCGTGGTGTAATTGATTGTGCCCGCCGAGATCCCAACACCAGAGATCGTCCCCAAGCCGTTGTCGCGCCCGAAGACCGTAGTACCCGTTCCCACCTTCACGAGGAGCGCACCCTTGATGAGCGGCTTACCCACCGCGGTCCCGGTGAACACCGTCTGCGAGGCTGTGCCCGTGCCCCACAGCTCATTGACTACATTCGTGTGGTAGAAGGGCACCACCTGGCCAAGGCCATTGTCCTTGCCCTCCACCGTACCCGCCTGTACGTGCAGAGAGTGAGCATTAGGACGGCTCGGAAGAATCGCCCCGGTAAACGAGGTACCTCCAGCACCTACGTAGAGCTGCCAATAGGCATAGCGATAGGAGGACAGCACGGGAACCAGATTCAGTGGGGCTACAGCAAACTCCACCGAGATGGCACCAGTGGCGTAGTTCACATAGCTGTTCGCCCCCTTCACAATCCCTGGCCCTGTGATCTCCCCGACACCACCACTCAGGGTCTGTCCGTCCTGCCCGGAGACACTGGCTCCCGCAGAGACCCGCAGATACCCCTTGGGAAACGCACCATGGCCCGCGAAAGCATATGGTAGCGTCCCGGTGAAGATCCGAGTGACACCATTCCCTGTCCCCAGAGAATAGCTAGCATTGGTGTGCAGCTCCGCGTCCCTTCCCTGATAATCATTCCCCAGACGCACCTCCAGATCCACACAACGAGAGTTGTGCGGAATATACAGGTACCACGTCAGCGAGAAGAGATCACGATTGAGCGAGGTTGCAGATGTCTGGATGTCCCTATGATAGCTGCGCCTCCGGATGACCTTCATCCACTTCGTGTTCTCCAGAGTAGTATCCTCGTACCACTCTGTAGAGTTCGTGGCGTCCACCCGATAGAGATTTCCGGAGCGCGAGAGCGCAGCATCTACATAGACATCAAAGACTTCGCTCTGGAACGTACCGGAGATAAGCCCCGAGGTTACAGAGGCATGCTGCGCATAGGTTGGCAGGTTGTTCTTGAGAGTGATGCTCTTGATGAGCTTCAGGTACTGAACACCCCGCACGTTGGTCGCCGCATTGCGCTTCGGGATGTCTACCCCTGTACCATCCGTTTTCCCACACCATCCCTTGGCAACACGCACCTGACCATTCGGCCACGTCGTCAGCAGCGTCCACGCCGTAGGCAAGTCCACATCGGCGGGTACCGTCGCCGACTGAAGCAGACGAAAATGGTAATCCGCTAGCTCGCTCTCGTAGATCCCATTGTTCCCCGAAGGAAACGGGCATGTCACACCCACGACCTCCTTCCGGTCGTAGTCCGTGTCATTCTCCAGGATGAACTGGAGATCCAGAGCCTCCGGCCCCCCGGCATCACCCATGCCACCCGGTCCCGGGGGAACGACAGCCATGGTTAGCTCAGCGGTTGACCAGCAGACAGCGCGTAGCGCTGTGACATGAACCTGTCAAATCCAGTCTGGAACAACGGATCATTGCTACGCTCGAACGTACCATCGAATATAGCGCTATCGAAGCGATAGGCAGGAGAGATGTAGTAAACATCCTCCAGAGTGGGAGAGAACCGCCGACCGACGCAGTAGGTGAAATAGAGCAGACCACCCGTACCCATGTAGGACTTGCGATAGAGGACGATACCTACCGAGTCCCCCACTTCGAGGAGAATCTGCTTCGTGGGGTCCACCACTGACACCCAACCAGCAGCCTGTATCCCCATCAACACCGGCGTCCCCGCATAGAAATCGCAGGGAGACTTGGAGTACAGGGTACAGAACTCACCAATCTGGTGCTCCCCCGAGCCATCGAACTGATCGTGCGCTATCCCATCGGGAGTGACTACACGCCAGTAGAAGCTCAGACCCTGCGATCGGGCTGCCTCAGTGGGTGTCACTCCTCAAATCTCGTTGTAGACCGCGATCGTATTCCAGTTGGTCAGACTCCCACCGTTTCCCGGCGTGATCCCCAGCCAGAGGTAGAGAAAATTGGAGTTCGGCGGTGTATTTCCACCCCACTGCACATCGTTCGTGCCGTGGGTTACTGCATTGTGGTTCCCCGCCCCCGTCCACGTCACCTCACTCGTCGTCAGGGTCGTTGCCGGGGTCGTACTGGCGAGCACGGGCTGGGTGTAGGAGGCCTTGAACAGGTAGTAGCAGGTGACACCACTGCCGAGACCCGCACCGATGTCACTGGTGCTGCTCTTCACCCTCAGATTGCTCAGCTCCGTGAACGTGGAGGTATTGAAGATCAGAATGCGCAGGGCTTTCTCCCACGAGTAGTTTGTACCACTCGTTGGGCGCACCAATGGATTGGTCAGATCATCCACATTGTCGTTGGCGGCCTTGAAGCGCATCACGGAGATACCGCTGGCTGCACCCCAGTTCGCATTGGTCGTCGTGGAGTTCTGCCACTTGAGAACCGCTACCATTTCTTCCTCGTCTCGTCCTTGCTAGTGTTTTTGAAATGTGCCACGAATCGCGCGCAGAATCTCCATCTTTGTCATCGTGGACTGCGCGAGAGACGCACCAAAGAGCTTGGCCAGGGCTTGCAAATCTTCCAGCTTCAAGGAGGCCAACACGCCCAAGTCAGGCTCCGTCTGAAAGTAGACGCGCCAGACTGCGAGATCCTTGTCCTTGTAGACCACAAGTGCCGGAGGTACCACAGTAGCCGGATTCGGCTCCGAAGTCGCCGTGGGCTTCGCACTTTTGGAGCCACCTCCCAGCCGAAGCGGGTCATGCACCTTCGCCGGGGCCTGCCCCGGCCCCGTAACGATGGTCAGCAGACCCGCACGGCATGCGCGTGCGAAGTGTACACCACGGATACCCTCACCAGACGCTAGCCGATAGCTACCCCCTGAAGGCAGGCTCAAGCAGACCATACTCCCCGTCGCATTGACGTAGATCGGCTCCAAGCCCACCTCATTCTTGAGCAGGGTGCTCACGCGCCCTCCAGATGATGCTTTGCCAACAGCTCCTTCAGCTTGGCATCGAACTTCCGCAAGCGCGGGGGCTTGCCCGTCCGAGCCTTCGGAACCTGGCGTGCCAGTATGCTCGCCGCGCGGATAGCCTTGTACTTCGCGCGGGCGGCACCCGCGTCACCCGGGCTACCGCTTCCGATCCCTGTAGTAGACATGTGCTGCTGATAGACCTTGGCATTGGCCTTCAGACTCTTCAGCACATTCAAAATCCGATGCAGATGGCTCACCTTCGACGATGCGCCTTCCTGGAAGAACGCTTGAAGACGTGCCCGCCGCTGCTCCTCTCTGCCTTGATCTGTGAAGTCTGCCACCTGAGCCTCCTGCTGAAGAAGTGGTCCAGTTCTCTTGAACGAATGCAGCCCCATCCGATGCGCTACACGCTGCACCATCCGTAGGCCGTGCTGCAAAGATACCCGATGGGCCGCCGGATGGAAACCCTCATCTCCAGGTTCCGCGAACTTCCCCGTGATCGCCCGGTGAACCGCATCGTGCATCACGGTGTTCAGCTCCTTGTGGAAAACTCGGTCAGAGACGTGGATCCCGAGATGCTTGGCACTCAGCTCCCGCTGCTTGTGCGCCGCTAGCCACTCCCAGTGTACCGCCCGAGTGGCCTCTCGGGGGGAGCGCACGCCCAGCTTGCCCAGCCTACGACCTTCCCCGTACATCTGGTTGAGCCGTGCGCGGGTCAACGCGTGCGCCAGCTCATGGGTTTTTCGCCACGCCTCGGTGTAGTGCTGGTTCTTGAAGTCCCCTCCCGAGCCACTACTGGGATCCCAGATCATCAGGTGCCCGGTATCGTAGTTCTTGCGCGCGAGAAGGGGCTTCCCGTGGCTACCCCCAGCATAGTAGTGCTGGTAGCCATGATGCGCCAGCATCCGGTCGATCGCCGGCAGATGGCGCTCGGTATAAGGGTAGTGCTTTAGGTTGGGGTGACCCCCCGGATGCACCCGACCCCAGCCGGAAGCAATCTGTCGGTAGGCTGCGGAGGAGCCCACCACAGCCACCTGAGCATTCTCCCGGAATTGGGATCGGAATTGGGAACGCCTGTAGTGCTCCGTGTGGCCATCGTGCCAAGCATACGCATGGGGATGTGAACGGGCCACGGATAAGACTGGGAACTAGCCCCTACCCAGGTGACGACGCTTCCGCTTGTAAGCGCTTAGATAGCGCTGCAACTTGTCATCAGCACTACGCGCATCCGCATGGGTGCGTGCCCAAGCACGCCGTTTCTTCAGCGCCCAGACGCGGCGCAGAACACTAGCCAAACGCTTCCGCCGCAACGCGATGTCAAGAAACGCCTCGGAAAGCGCATAGACCTTCATGTCACCGCCTTGCCCTCACGCTGCTTGAAGCGAGCAAGCCATCGGTTGGTTGCACCAGAGATTTTTCTCTGTGACGCCCCCGTGCCGTGAAGACCCAGGACTCGCTTATAGCGATCTCGGCGTAGCACCTTTACAGCGTCTCGGCGATTGCTGATAGGCCGAGGACGAGCACGGCGTCCTCCCCTGGTCCAATCCAGAGAAGTCGCATGGTAATCCCTACCTGTATGCTTCTGCACGATCGCGCGAGCACGCTGACCACGGGTCCAATGCGCGTAGGCTGCGTGAGTCGCATGATCCGCGGGTTGATCCCCACGGAGACCCCCCGTTTCCTTATCCAGAGCGTGGGCGTGCTCCCTCCCTATACGCCCGGCCTTTCGTTGCCTCGCAGCAAATTGAAGGAGCTTCTTCAGCCTGAGCTTCCGCTCCTCCGGATCCACAGCCTCTAGCACGAGAAAACGCATCGCATCATCCTATGGGATTGTGGCAGACCTTGATGGTGCAGGAGCCAGGTGACGCCACGCTCCCCGAGGCCTTCACCTTGAGCCGCGCACGGGTTTCTCCAGAGAAGAGCGAGATGGTAAGTACCCGGTACTTGCCAGTTCCGGTGAGGCTAGTAACTTGAGAAACATCGTTACCGCTGGCATCCCGTGTTGGATACCAATCCGTGTTGTTGTCCGATCCCTCAATACTAAGCTGGATCGTATCCTCGGAGCCCTTCGTGTAGTTGACAAGCAAGACCATCGTACCCGTGGCAGCACGAAACGAGGCTCCAGCCACATAGCTCGTGGAGAAGCTACCTACGGAGGACCAAGCTGTTGTGACCGCCATCTCAGAATACGGAGGGGTGAGGATTATGCAGCAGCTTGACCGTGACCGTCCCATTGCCTCCCGGTGTTCCCGCGATTCGGCTTGTCAACCGGACGTACTGCTCCCCCGAGGCCAGAGCGATGTTGGTGTTGAGGCGCCCGGCACCACCAGCGGAAGCACTGTAAACCTGAGAGATGTCTGCACCACCCGAGCTGGTGGGCAGATACCAGGATACACCGTCATCCGAGATCTCCAAGCGGAGCTGTAGGCTCGTCTCCGTGCCCGTACCTTTGACGTAGCTGATGAGCAACACTACCGTCGAAGGCGACACCCTGACAACAGCGGAGGGGCTACCAAACCCGGTCGTCAAACTCGCTGTCGCCAGCGCATTGTAGAGAATAGTCGCACTCACGGAAGATCAGGTGCTGTTCTCAGACTTCGGGAACTTTTTCACCAGGCGACCCGCCAGCTTCAGATAGCGCGCAGTGCGATGCGCAACGTGTGGATGCTGCCTTCCCACGCGCTGAGCAATCAGTTGCATATCCTGAGCATCAACTGGAGCGTTGTGAGCAGAGTAATGTACATCCGTAGCTGGCGTATGCCGAAGCTGCGGATAGCTCATCTTCGCACCCCAACCCACGTTCTTCCAGAAGAGGTTCCCTGTCTTCTTGTTGCGGCGGAGTGCCGCAACTGCCTTTTTGACGGCATCCTGCCACACCCAGCTCCCCTTTTGGGTGGAGACTACATTGGTAAGCCCCGTCCCCTTCCGGATCTGCTTGTACCCAGTGGCTTCGGGGATCACACAGAACAGCATTGGTCAGCCCCCAGCAAGGTGAAAGGAATCTGGTGCCCACCCTACCCTTGCGATGTAGGCACCAGATCCCCCACAGCTCCCATCACGGATTCAGCAGAACGCCCCGGCAGTAGAAGTTCGCATTGACCGGCTTCTTCCCGTACTGCGTTCCGATCCCCTTCCGGCCGATGAAATCGTCCAGGATGATGGTCGGCGTCATGTACAACGGGATGTAGGGCGCGTAGACGTAGCCCGTGTCGAGGAAGCTGTTGCCCTTGTAGCCCATCACCCATGTGGTCGTGGCAAGGAACGGATCCTTGTAGACCGTCCAGCGGTTGTTCAGCGTCCCGATCTTCAGGACACCGCTGTTGGCCTGCGTGCCCAACGCACCCGGGATCGGCACAAACGTGGGCAGGGACTCGATCACGTCGCAGACGGCGATGCCGGCCACAATGAAGTTGGTCTGCACACGCTTGGTCTTGCTCATCACCAAGTTGCTGCCCGAGATCATCGCATCCACGATGGACAGCTTGTGCTCCGTGTAGCTCACACCCGCCGGAACCGCCTTGTCCCAGGTCACTGAGCCCGCACCAGCAAAGGAGTCCAGATCGTTGATGATCTCGCGGTCCAGCTCCTGCTTGATGACCTCGGCCATGATCCCCACCATCTCGGCCTCCGCGTCCAGACCATGCAGCGCGTTGAGGTTCTGCGCCGCTTCCAGACTCCAGCGAGCACGCAGCTTGCGGACCAACGCCTGGATGGGCGCGCTTGTGAGCTGGAGATCAAGCTGCGGAACGTTGTCGGATGCCTCCGAGTCGTACCGATAGGTGACCGTGGCGGCCGTGATGTTGTTGACGAAATCGAGGGAGAGCACCCCCGTCGCATAGTTGATGGTGGCGACACTGAGGGTCTCCGTGCCAACGGTCAGCACGAACCCGCCATTGCCATCATCCGTCACCGTGAAGGCCCCACCCGCGCTGGTCCCCGAGATGGTCACCGTGCCGGGACGCACAGGGATGTAGGCGCAGGTGTGCGCGACGTTGTTGGAGCTGATCGTGCCAGTCTCCTTGTTGACCGCATCACCGCTGTAGGTCTCATTCCCGGTCCCACCCGTGCGGGCATCAAAGGCCGCACCGCCCGAAGCGATGGTACCCTTTGTGGTCCCGTAGAGGTAGTCCAGATAGAAGATCAGCGAGATCGGACCAGCCATGGGCTGGACCGAGACGATCTCGTTGGCGATCAGATTCGGGTAGACCGCCCGAATCAGCGGAAAGGCGAACTTGTCCCAATTGCCCACCTGGAGCACCTTGGTGACCTCGTTCATCTCGCTGGTCTGAAAGCGATGCTGATTCTCCAGCAGGATGGCAGTGTGCTTGCGCGGCCAGCCAGAGAGATCATCACAGTAGGGTGCCCAACGCGGGCTGGAGGCAAGGGCCTCGCCAATCGTCTCCATCTGGTCCACGCCGGACCCACGGAGATTCGGAAGCATTACGGAAGACATCTTTGCGTTCGCTCAGGAAGAAGGGGATCAGATCCAGCCAGGCCGCGCCCCAATCGCAGCCCGTGCCGCACGGACACCAGGGTCCGTGGATTCCACCACCGTTGACAACACCTCGGAGTCTGCACCCTCGTTGATCGCGTCCCCGCGCTTGGGCAGCTCCGAGCGGTCCCCGTGGTCCCCAGGCTCGTCGTCCACAGCGGCCGACAGATTCACCTGCCTGGTCAGCGCCTCATGCTTGTCCTGCGTAGGCAAGCCCAGCGCCTTCTTGTACTCCTCAATCCGCTCCCCCAGCTCAGCTTCACTCGCGCAGGAGAGGAGGGACTTGGAAAACCGAGCCAGGTCCGGGGTGGCTTCAATGGCCTCCCGCACCGATCGAGTCAGGCGCGCGCGGTCCTGGCGCTCGGTGATCGCCGAGACCAAACGCACTGCGGCTCCATACCGCTCTTCCAGAGCATGATGCGCCTGGGAAAGATCATCCAGGGCACCTTCACTCTTCCGCAGCCTGGTCAACAGCTCGTTACCCAGGCCCTTGGCCGCGACGTATCGACGCCGCAGCTCGTCCTCGTCGGATTCGAGGACTTCCAACGCCTCGGCCAGACGCTCCCGATAGTGGTCCCGCGCTTCTCGGGTCTCCCGCAGAAGCGTCTTGAACCGCTCAATAGCAGCGTCATGCCGAGAAGATTCTGTAGCCGGGGCGCCGGCCCCCTTCTTCTCCTCCTCCTTCTCATCCCCCGGAGTGGCGTCCTCCAGCGCGTTGTCCACACGCCGATCCAGGTCCGCATCGTTCTGCACATGGTGCGCATCCAGGGCAGTCACCAGGGCAGTCCGAGCCTCCAGGATTCGAGAAGTAGTACCGGCCACCTGCTCCTGCAAGGCCCCACGCTCTTCCTCCGAGAGCAACCCCACAAGCGTGTCCGCGCTGGACTCGGCTTCGACACAGCTCTGGAATCGCTTGCGCAGATCGTCCGCCCCTAGCTGGTCCACACCCTTGGCAAGATCCAGGGCAGCGACTTCGAGGCGCTTCAACTCGTCTTGCTTCTCTTTCATCGTAGAGTTCCTACCGTAAGGCCCTTTCAGCACCCCTTCCTGGAGCTTTGGATAAGCGTCTGGAGTCGAGGGCTTGTACACAAAGTCAAACGTGTCGAGCTGGTAGCTAGTCTCATCAACGTATTCAACACCACCCCTTGTCTGTGACGTGCCTCGACCACGCGAGGATATGCCCACTTCACAACCGGCCCGAAAAAGCTCCTGGATTATCTGTCCAGAAGGAGTGTTGAGTACCTCAGCTTCGCCAATGATATCGTTGCCCTCTCGATCAAGACGGGTCACAACGTGACTAACACGATTGAGATTGGTGACGCCCCGCTCAGGGTGCTCCACCTCTCCCATCATGCGCTTCCGTTGCAACATGTCCGTCGTCCGATTGTCGGAGAGAACACGCTCCCAAAGCGATGCGCTGTAGATTCGTCCGTTAGCGTTCTTGGTGTCCGCGCGCTGAAAAATACCACGAACACGCATCCTGCCCGTGGGCCTCCCGTCTTCTACAACATTGTCCTCAAGAATCTTGTAGTGGACAAAGCCCACAAAATCCTTGATCTCTTGTAGCGGGGACATCAGAGGGAGCTTCCAGTGATGCGAAAAGGAGGGGATATGCGCTTCACACCCTTGGTGGACGACTTCATGGGCTCACGCCCCAGCAGACCCAGAAGGCGTTTTCCAGACGTTCTCTCCGAGCTGCGCGCCAGGGCACTGACAGCCTCCTCCACCGAGGACTCCCCCGCGGCGAGCCGTGCCAACAGCCCATCGGAGATCGCCCCCACCTCCTGATGAAGTAGGTTGAGCACACTCTCCACTTGGGGCAGGCTGACACCCACTAGGAGCGAGACGATCTCCACAGAGCCCCGCCCTTCACCAGCGAGCCGCACGATCTCTTCCACCAACGCGGTGGACAGCCCAGTACGAGAGGCTAGCTCAGACTCGTTGTAGAAGCCACCGGAGACCAGGCGATTTACACGCACGTAGCGCTTGGATGGCCAGCGCTCTTTGTACTGGCGGTAGCGTCGAATGTAGCTCTGGAGGTACTTCAAGCCCTTACTCCGTGACTTCCCAATGCGTGCCCTGAAGTTCTCGTAGACTCGTGGAGTCAGCGGGAACCAATAGCTGCGCGTGCGGAGCTGAAGCATCAGCTCGCTGCGGCGTGCCCCGGATGGCCCTCGACCCTCTCTGTAAGCTCGTATGCGCATCCATTCCGGACGATCTCCTAGCTTCTCAGAGAGCAAGTAGGGCCTCAGCTCGGGATCTTGGATGTCCCCACGAGACGAGCCCGGATAGCCACAGTCCCCGGAGTGCTTCCCACAGTGCCCGTAGAGGCCATCACACGCACCGTCTTCTCCCCGCGCACGAACGGCCCCCATTCGACACGATAGGTACCACTGACGATCGGGTTGATCGAGAAGGTCGGCTCCTGCACGAACCAATTCGTGTCGTCCGCCGAGGTCTCAATACGCACATCCAGTGTGGTAGAGTTGTTCGCCACCCCAACCAGCTCGACCGCCAGGTGGCTCGCAGCGGATTGCGTGAGGTTCCCGATGCCGAGGTTGATCGACCCCAGAGCCGTCGGGGTGGTTGTCAAATTGGTGGCCGCAGCGAGTACCGCATAGGCCGCCAAACCAGAGGGATAGACTACAGCTACCATCGCTACACCGTGTTGCCAGAAATGGGCTGCGTCGCGCTGCCCAGAGAGCACTTCACATTCACCAGAGTCGTGGCATCGCTCGATCCAGTGGACTTGGCTGAAACCCGCAGCTTCGACTCAAAGCGCCCCGTGGTCACTGCCCAGCGAGACTTGGTGGTGGCAGTCTTGGACCACACCACCGTGCCCGTCTCCAAGTAGGGAACAACCCGCCAGGTCGCACCATCCCAGCTCTCTACCTGGATCTGCGCGCTGGTCTCCGCCCCCTTGGTGTAGTCCAAGTAGAAGACGACCGTACGAGCCCCGTGGGTGTCAAGGGATACCTGGTTGCCCGTGTACGCGGTTGTCAAGGCCGTGCCCACCACGTTCAGCAGCGTGGTGAACCCGCCTACGCCATGGAGCGTGGTCGGCATGGGGGTTACTCCTCTGCGGGCACGTAGCCCGTGCCACAGGCATCACAGACGATGAGCGGGATCTCCCCCTGCTCGTCCTCCACGACCTGACCGTCGAGCGCATCCTCACCGCAGGTCGGGCAGATAGGATTCTCCTCGTCGATCTCCGCTTCCTCCAGCTCGCCCTCTTCAGCAGCGTCAGCTTCGGCGAGATCATCCGGATCCGGGATGTACCCCGTATCGCAGGGCTGGCAGTAGAGAGCTGGGATCTCCCCATCCTCGGTCTCCACCTGCACCTCCTCAAGCGGGGCCTTGCAGGTGACACACACCGGAGTGGAGCCCTCATCGAACTCCACCACCTCGGGCTGATCGTTCATCACCGCGGCCACCGCGGTATCGACATCCTGGCCCTCTACCATCCCACTGATGATAGACTCTACCAGGTCTTCAGGCTGCTTCGTCACGTCACTCATTGTGTACTCCAGGGGCGGTCCTGTAGTGGGTCAAACGGATCACGGGCAGCGGAGTGCTGCCGTCGTGGGGCGCGGAAGGGTCCACTAGATTCTCCTCTCATATCCAAGGGATTTCTTTGGACTTCTGGAATGCTGATCTTTCCGGTTGTCACATCAAAGGAGACAAGAGGCCAGTTCCACGACAAGTCCACTAGCCTCTCGTAGACTTCCCAGTGAAGCCCAATCTTGTGCAGCCAGAGCTTCAGCGAATCCAGCTCGTGGACGTAGCTGCTCTCTCCTAGAATGACCTCCACGGTCTCCTCTCCAGGAGCACGCACGAGCTGAAAGCTCGTAATGCCGGCAGTGGGACACGTCAGCATCAGGGTGCTGGCACCAGCTTGACGGTGGCGCCCTCGTTGATCCCATTCTGGAGGAATGTCATCTCCATCTTGAGATCCACGCTGGCAGAGGTTTGCAGTTTGTACGCAGGACGCCCATTGGCGTTGAGCCCCGAGGCCGCACGGAGCTGGAAAGCATTTGCTAGCTCTTTCACAGCTAGATTGCAGGGCAGCCCGAGAGCTACATCCAGCTTCTGCTCCGCCCCGGAGTTGAGCGCCCCGGTGACCGTGCTGGTCACCAGCACAACCCCGTTGCCAGACAAACTCGCGGGGTAGCCCATGGGTTACTTGCGGGACTCCGAGGGCACATGAGGATGATGGCTGCCAAACGCCGTCTCCTCCTGCGTCGTGAGCGTTGCGGTCGAGAAGTCCAGCACGATGCGATAGACCGTGGCCGCCGGAGCAGCCAAGTTCCCCGTCACATGCGTGTAGCACTCGAACTCGTCGCTCGACGGATTGCCCGAGTGAGCTGCCTTCCGAAGACCCCGGGTCTTGAGCAGTTCGATGAGGTCTCGGATCAGATTCTGTCGGGTTGCCACGAGGGCCATTGCTTTACGGCTCCAAAAAAGTTGGGTTCAGACCGTCTTACACCCTTCAAGACGAAAAGGAGTGGTGGTGGTGCTCTACGCGAGAACCAGGGTCACCCCACCACTTGCCACAATGGCACCACTTCCTACGCTACGGAGCGCTCGTAGAACGATGTCGGATTTCTCTGGAACTATCTCGTACAGCTCCCGCACGAATACAGTGCCCTCAAAGACCTCGATGCGATGTCGTGGGATAAAGACCTGTGAGGTGAAGCTGCGCGCGAACAGAGTGTACTGGAGTCCGAGCGCTGCCTGTGCGGTACCATAGTAGGAGACCACGCTGGCAGTTTTTCCCGCAGGTACCGTATACTGCGTCATGTACGCTCGGTTGTCTCCTACAGCAATCTCAGCCAATGCCGTAGCACCACTCTTGATGGTGATGAGCCCAACATTTGCCCCCGCGGACCCCGCAGTGGCCACCTCAGCCCGATACACCCGAAGAAACGATGCTGAGGTGCCAACGCTGGTCGTCCCGTTCATCGTGACGGTCTCCGACTGCTCTACATAGGCACCGCTCAGACCCCAGATCGTCACCGTACGTGCCCCGGTACCCGCAGAGGCATCCGCCGCATCCCCGGAAACAATCGTCAACGTGGTCGCGGCCCCGATGTAGGTCATCGACCCACCGGCAGTCCACAGATCCTCCTGCGTTGTGTCCACCGCAGGATTCCTTCCAAGGAGGCGCACTACCGTATAGCTGGATTCTAGGCCACGACTAGCACGCAGAAGCCACGGAGATTCGAGGAGATTGTAGGGTACCTCAGCACCTCCTACAGTGGAAGTCGCAATGGACTTGGTAGTATTTGCAGCGTCTTTTACTGTGAGAACCATGAGCTACACCACAGCCAGCCAGCCAGATTGGGTACCATCCACAAACGAGAGCTGTCCTCCCAAGCCACTACCTGGATTAGGTGCCGTGAAGTCCCCTTCCAGGCTGTCATGCGTAGTTACCCCATAGTCTATCAAACGCAGAACCTGCTGCATTTGCTTCACCAAGTTAGCGTCAGAAACATAGGGCATGGCCCCAATCTGATTTTGATACGGTAGAAAACCGAATGCTTTCGAGACCCCAGGTTGGGGGCTACCTGCCCGAAGCAAAGAAGAGGACGCGGAGACTACGAGGTACTTTGAGGAGAAACCAGGGACCACACTGCTAAGCGATTTGGGTCCACTTCCATTCGCAGATTCTGTCGCATTGAAATCCCAGAGGTTTCCACTTGCGACCGATCTGTGTGTTGGGTCGAGGCGTGTGAAGTAGTTGTTCACGTAGACCCCTCCCACGATGCCATCACTCTGAGCTGTGAAGCTGGCACCCAAAACGGGATCCGTACGTACCGAATTATGCGCCCAGTAGCACGCAGCCAGCTTCCCCTGCACGCTGACACCACTGGCTGCCGCGGTGTTCCAGACATTCCCGACCACGGCCGCAGAGGACCAGCCAGCTCCCTGCACGCTAAGAACCGGGGCCGAGAGATCCACGGCTATATTGTAGCGTACGAAAGGGCTGGCCCCCACATCCCAGCGCGCCCAAAGGCAGGGCCAGGAGCCTGAGGCAGCAAGACCATACCCGGTAGTCCCCTCCAGCACCCGAAGCGTGTTGGAGAAGACGATCCCGGAAAGCTGCCTCCAGAAAGCTCCTCGAATCACCTCCACTCCATGGCAGCCGCTGGAAAGCGCGTCGAAGAAGCAGTTGGTCAGCTTCACACGAGCACCCTGCTCAGCCCACAACCCCAGGGTACGCCCCGTAGCCTGTGTATTGCTGAAGCGGCAGGAGATAAAGGTGTGTATCCCCGTCACGGTGAGAGTGGTACCGTGAGTAGCAGAGCCTGTAAACGCCAAACCCTTCCAGATCGCCCGCTTTACAAGTGGGGGAGAATCCGCTTGAATCTGCGCCTCTACCCCTGAAGCGGGTTCAAACGTAACCAGCTTGCCATCTGCGGAGGAGAGATCGAACTGGGAGTACAGCGGATCGGACTTCGATGGGAATACATAGGTCGCGGAGGCCACGAATCGGATGCGTATGTGGGAGCCAGAATGCCCCACCGCAGCCACCAGCGCCCCACGCAAGTCCACGGTGCTGCCAACATCCTGTGTCAGATCATAGGGCTGGAACACACGAATCGTGGTGGTGTCAGTGGACTCCCCTCCACTGCCACCCGCGTAGGCCACGATGGCCAGGCTGCCCCCAGCATGATAGCGATCCGCGGGAATAGCAAGCTGATAGCACTCTACGGGTACCCGCGATGAGTAGTCCTGCACCTCGGGGAGAAGCGTACGAGATACCACCTCGGCGCCCTGGAAGAGGGCAGACGCCTGCACCGTGTAAGGCTGATCGCTGTGGGCTGCTACATGAATGAGCAGCGGTCTGCCATCGTAAACTACATGATCGGCAGAAGCATGCGAGAGGATCCGAACTACGGGGTTCAATCCTTAGGGCTCCGATTCCGCTTCCGATTTCGCAGCCACCGTGTCAGAGCAAAGGGATTCGTCACCCCAGGCTTTTTCTTCAGCACCCTCACTACCTTCTCCCCCTTCTTTCCGGGGGCCTCTGCCAGATTACCAGAGAACCTGCGTAGGAGATAAAAACGAGCAACTTCTCCAGAGATATGGGGAGCAGATGATGTATGTCCCTGTAGATATGGATAGTGGATCAGAAAATAGTTATCCACTACAGCACTTTCCGACTTCCCTTGGAGAACTTCGGAAAGCAGCTCATCGAAGGAGTGGATCACGATGCTGAAATCTCCTCCTCTACTGGCACTGCATTGTGTGCATCATCGAGCACGGGTTTCTGAAGAGCCCCTATCAAATTACCGATAGCAAAGACCTCTGCCCCGCTGAAAGTGTGGGTGCGAATTAGCTCCAGGAGCATACCGATCTGTTCCCCTGTCAGAAGCACACGAAAGGATTTGCTCTTCGGAACCCGGATCTCCATGGACTCAGCCCTGCTTCGATTGCCCATCCGTCATCTCAACGAAAGGCCCTCCCCATGTTGTCTGCTGTTCCATCCAAGAGAAAAACTGCTGATAGCTCTCCATGCTATTCCTTGCCTCCAGGATGAGATCAGCCAAATCCTCTCGTCTGTTGCACACGGGGATCTCGATGCCTGACCAACGGATCAGACCACAGATTTCATTGGCGTTTCCGCAGAAGAGAAAGGGTGTCCGGGCCAAGCACGCGGCATAGACTTCTGTCGGGAACCCGGTCACGCAGAGTCCAGCCGTAGCAATCTTCAGAATCGAGAGGCCCCAAGAGCCCTTATCTAGAGCGTAGGCAGGCCAGCCACGAAAGATTGGATCAGATTTGCGTACCCAGAAATGTTGGGGAAAGGCGCCCACTATGCAACGACCAGATAAGCCTTTGGACGCACAACCCGGGACAGGAATGCCTTCTCGATCCAACGCGGAGTGTAGATGCAGCCTCGCGGTAACACCCTGCTTCTCCATCTCCTTGTGGCTGATCGTCTCCGTCGTCACCACACTAGCTGACTGGAGAACGCTGGACCACCGCGGATTGGTGTAGAGGCCCGACCACGAGGCGTTTACCAGCCAAACCTTCTTCCCCAAGCTGATCCCGTGCGCAGTCAGAGTCAACATGGACTCCGCGTAGTGCGTGGGCAGGTAGTTCCAGTCCCCGTTGACCACGAGGGTATCCGCTGCCTGAAACTGCGAACCATTCACCTCATGCGCCCCAAACAGGTGCCGCCCCGCAATGTTCTTCTCCCCCAGAAGCCGCGTCAACGACAGCGACCCAGGAAGATGCAGATGATGCGTCGTATCGTTGGCCAGGAAGATGCTCACGCAAACACCAGCTCATCCCCGAAGATGCTGCTCTTTACGATGCTTACGTGGGGGAACTCACACGCGACTCGCTTGAGCTGAGCATCCCATGTCTCTGTAGAGAACCGAAGGGTCTCCACAGGGTAATTTGGTGAACCTACGTAGTGGTTTGAGACGAAGCCCGCAGAGTCCGCCCCATCCCATCCCACGAGATGAATGGGATTGCAGCCGGCAAGCGCCGCTACATGGACCATCATCGGACCCGTGGACCACGAGGGATCGTGGTCCCAGAGATACAGATGCTCCTGTGAGTGCGCAGCCAACCACTCCTCTACCTGGGGCTGCACACGAGAGGAAGCTACCACCACATGATCGCGGGCGTAGCCTGCCCGCAGGATCTCCATGAGCATCCCCAAGTCGGAGACACCAAGAAAATCAGGAGAAAAATCTCGATATAGGGCGTTGCACCCCATGGAGATCACCCCTGGGGGGCGGAATGGCACTTTCGGCCGGGGCCGGCTGCAACCGTTGCCCAGCACTACCGCGGCACCCCAGAGAGATAGGCTCTTCACCGACGCCTCCGCAAGTGCCTTCGGAGCAGCGCGAACACGCCCTTACCATAGAGCCCTTCGGAAAGCCTGGGAAACACAAGCGTGCGCAATCCTTCGGACTGTATGGAGTGGATCTTGAAGTTCCGTGCGTGCCGCACATGTACCGTGTAGTGCTCTTCTCCATCTGGAAAAACATCGTCCAAGTCGGCGTGGCGGGCATCAAAAGCAACAGCCACAGGTCCGTAGCCCGCAGCATGCCCTCCAGGGCGATTGGACGCCCAGATGTGGCTGACATAGTGCGCGGACATCCCCGGGTCTATCCGCTTGGAGAAGGATTGCCGGCGGATGATCTCGGCGGCATGCGCATGGGACGTATGGTGGTAGAGCCTCATTCCACTACTTTTTCACGCTGCTGACTCATCAGAGTCTTCAGCATGCGCTTCCCATAGTATCCGATGACCAGGAGTACAGCACCTACAGAGGGGAGCACCACGGTCAACGTCCAGTTCTTCAGCTCCTCCGTCGTCTCGTGCAGATCCGACGATGCCATTCGCACCTCACGAGAAGCCTCTTTGGTGTTCCGCGCACTCTCCGCCAGGCTGCACGCCAGGAGGACAACGAGAGTTGCAGGGAAAAACAGATGCCATCTCACTCGTCGTGTCCTCGCTTAGACCTCAAACTTGTAGCGTTTTGGCACCCAAGGAATACGCTCCCTCTGTGAGAAGCTTTTCAGATCCTTCATTCGAGCAGTAATACCCTTGCGTTGGTGTGGGTGCAACGTCCACTTCTTTACAGCAAGGTTTGCTCTCTTTCTAAGGATGTCATGGCCTCTCGCCACATTCGTCAAGATGTCATATGCCTTAGGAATCCGATAGGTAGGCCCACGATCCCCGACTACTGGCTCGGACATACTCGCTCTTGCTGCACGATCAGCAGCTATTAGCTGTTTCGTATGCCATTGCGCAAAGTTCTTGATCTTACGCAGCCTCAGCTTCCGTTCCTCCGGATCCTTCACACGCCGAGACCACTTGACTTGGGGATTCTTCTGTAACAGATCCTTCAGCTTCCGCTGCTTTTCTAGCCCAAAATCAGATGCGGACACACGCTGAAGTTTGTTGGCACGCCACTGTCGATTTGCCCTCAACTTCGCATGCGCTTCCCTGGCTCCCATGCCACGAGAACGTGGCCTAAACTTCTTGACGATGTACTGAGCCCTGTAGTGCCGATCCCAGTGGGGCGACTCTATAGGATCTCTATGTCCTGATGGCGAAGGCTGCTCCCCGTGCGCGATGTGCGCCAGCGTCTTCTGCTTCTTGCTGAAGTCCGTCAGCTTGCGTAGGCGTACCCAGCGAGCCTGCGGATCCACAGCTTCTATTTTCCCCTTCAGCTTATTGGCACGCTGGCTAGCACGTCGTTGCTGATTCCACCTCAACCGCGCATGTAACTCGTCTCTCTCCTTGTCATACCGCGGCATGAACTTCTTGATGGTATCGTGCGCCCTGTAGTGTCGATCCCAGTGGGGAAACTCGCTGGGGGTACGCCGTGATAACGCAGGCTGCTGCTCCCCCCTAGCAATATAAGCTAGTTCTTTCTGTCTATTTCCGTAGTCCAGCAGCTTACGCAGGCGTACCCAACGGGACTGCGGATCCACCGCTTCTAGCACAGAGCACATCATCGCAGGTGTTCCCAGACCACGCTGGTGTGTGGGTGAACCGTATTACCACCCTCTGAATAGACCGGCTTACCCCCCTCAAGATGATGGTGCAGACCCACAAAGCCAGGACGCATCGCGTAGACACGCCCCTTGAATATGCCCTTCACGTTGTGAACCGGCAAATCCCCTGGAACCTCTACATCGTCGCCACCACGATCACTGCGAATAATTGCGTGCTCAGGCTTCTTGATCTTTATGACGTACGCTGGCTTGTGAAATACTGGTCCATGTCCGAGAGGTGACTCCTCAGCATAGCTACTCGCTGTACCGGGGCTGAAGCTATACCAGGTGTGTCCCGGGCGCATCAGGCCAGTTACATTCGGGTCGTGCGATCGAAAGTGCCCCTCTTTCAGAGCCCGATGTAGCTCATCATGAGACATCCCACGGAAGAGATGCTGGTAGTCAGTGACCGCCGGAATGTGCTCATGGAGGTGACTTAGCGGCTTGGGAACCACGGTCTTCGCACCAGGAAGATAGTGGTGATCTACTAGCTGTGCAATCCGCGTGTCGTAATAGATATGCCCATGGCGAGCAATGTGCTTGCCTACTACCTTCGGATGAATGTGCAGATCGAAATTGCCAACCTCTTGCCTGCTCGGATGCGCCTTTACAACATACCTCCCACTACTGAGAAGATGTCGCAGACGATGCTCATGCTCCCCCAGCTCTACATGCTGCGGGAGTCCGGCATCTTGCATACCCCGACGTACCTCAGCCTCCGCATGTAGCCTAGAATGCACAGTAGGAGTCAGCTTGTAGCTAGACATGGCACGGACAACACAACCAATTGGTACCGATCTGGGAGAGCTGAAGCTCAGGATGCTCCTCAAGCAGCAGCTCCATCTGACGCCTCTGTGGGCTCGGTGTTGACCACGTTGGATTGTAATTCGCAGTCCCCTCGTATACACAATTTGGTGGGTCCCCGTCCTCGCCCGGACCATCGAACCCACAGAGAAGGATCTTCCTGCACCCGGCTTTGGCCGCAAAACGGATCATCTCGATGCCGGTCAGAGACTGCGCTAGGTAGTCCCACTCGATGATCCTCGGATGGCGTGGTGGTGGCGAAGAGAGCCTGATAGATGATACTCGAAGAGATTCTGGGGTACAGATGAAGTAGTAATGCAGAGGGTAGATCGACCACGCGATCTCACCCGTGATATCCGGATCCACTGCGCCGAGAAAATCAGGCGGTGGCACCACCCCATTCAGGACATCCCGGTAGTAGCCATTGCAAGCCAGCAGCAGCTTGCCACGGCGCAACGACCAGAGATCGAGCGCTAGACGACTACGCCCATTACCCACCACAAGGGCCTCCCCTCCCTGGTAGCGACCAAAGAACTGGCTAGTCGTCAGCAGCGGGGGGTCAAAGAAGGGCATCGGTGGCCCCTCCTCAGCTCTTCCGGGCCAGCTCCCACTGCAAGCGCTTGGCGTCCTGCAAGCTCCCGCCCGTCAGCCCAAACCAGTCCGTCGCCGGCTCACCCGCTTCGAGCTTCGAGGCAATCACCTCCGCATTGGCGTACCCACGCTGCTTCAGCAAGTCCACCAGGCCCAGACCCTGCGCGGTATCCCCCGGCACCGCATCCTCGGTCTGTGCCGCCGCGTCGTCCTCCACAGCATCCTGCGCATGCGCTTGCTGCAATGCGGTCAGGTCGGCGGGAGAGAGATCAGCCAGCGCGATCCCCGCCTCCTGCACACGCGCCACGATCTCGGGGCTCACGCTGGCATGGCCATCGAGCGCATCCGCCACCTGAGCCTCGTGCATCTGGGTCACCACCTGCGAGGACACCGCCAGGCTGGTCGCCGCGCTGGTCACACCGTGGCGGAAGAGCGTGAGCTGGTGCTCCAACGCCGGGTCGAGGGGTGCCAGCTCCCCCTCGGTCAGGGGCTGAGCAGCCCGCGAAGGTGCTGCCGCTGTCAATACCTTCTGTGCAGTGGCAGCCCTCGGGGTGGGCTCCCCCAGATAGCCCTTCTCTCGCAGTAGCCCCAGCATCCGGACACCCCGGCTGTGCGTGCTCTCGGTGGTCACCCGCTCTGCCGTGGTGGCCGCAGCGCCGGCCCCCACGGCCCCCGCACCGGCCACAGCCTCCTTCTTCCGCGGTGCCATCCGCGGTGCGGTCACCTCACGGGCCTTGACGAGGGACTTCTGTGTGGGGAGCACCCCACCTCCGGGACCGACCTTCGCAGGGTCATCGCAGGCCTCACGGAGGGGATCAACTGCGACGTTGTAGACGTAGCGGCCTTCCTCGCTGTTTCCGATCTTCGCCAGCGAGGCCACCTTGCCGAGCGTCACCACGCCCGCCGCTTCCTCCAGCCCGAGGACATAGTAGCGGCCCGGGTGGAGATCACCACGAGTAGGCTTCCCGATGGGCTGTGTACCGTGCATCTCAATCTGGTAGCCCTCGACCTTCTTTCCCAGACTCAGCCAAGTACCCTCTTTGATGGGCAGGGTCTTGCCATAGGCGCCAGCCTGATTCTTCGCCCCCGGAGGATTCTCCGGCGACAGCTCGGCACCATCATGCGCCTTGGGATCGTTCTCCAGCAGGACGCGCCCACCGTAGAGCGTGGCATCGTGGAAGACCCCATAATCGCTGGTGGTGGGTACCACGTAGCCATAAGCATCTCGCGTCACCAGCGTTGGGGATCCGAGGTTTTTCGTCAGCCCAAAACGAGACGCTTTCAAATGCGATTCGGTCAGCCGCCGGCTCGTCGATGGGCTCAGGCTCGGGAAGGCGAGAACTACACAGTCTGACATTTCACGGTTCCTCAGCTATCTCAACGAATCCTATCCCTGGAGACGCACCATCTTCCCGGAGGCCAAGCCTCTCTCAATTGAAGAGGTGGTTACTATCTTCGGTTTGTCCGTCGGTTCGTGCCCAAGGATTTCCACGTAACCATTCGAGAGAACTCTCTTCACGGTGAAGGGCTTTCTCGTGATGGCATCCACCACGAGATTACCCTCCCTGGCCGAGACATTGCTAGCCACGCTTGTCCTTTTCTCTGCGTCCCATATTCACACCACCAATATGCCCAGGCTTTTTGGCGGACTGAACACGAATAGCCTTCTCGATCACAGCGATGAGCCGATCGAGAAGCCCTTCTGGAAGCTGCTTGACCTTCCCTGTTTGTCGTGCCGATGCCGGCTCCTCCGGAGGAACCTCCAGCTTGAGGCTCCGGTAGCGATTCTCGTAGTCTACCAGCTCCTGCGCGGTCGCGTAAGCAGAAGAGGTATTCACGTAGGATCCATCGGCGAGGCGTACAAGATAGTGGCGGGTCGTCCCCACTCCATGTACCTCCGCCACCACCCCGGACAACACAGCATCTCCCTCTCCCAGCACCCACACGGAGTCGCTGGGGTAGAAATCATGCTGTGGCCTAGAGGGAGTAACAGACACAGGCGCCAGACCAGTATTCTTACCCTCCGCGTAGGGCGTAAAGCACTCTGTCTTGTCCTTGTCGTGCAGCACCCGGCGACCCCGACGATCCGTGGTGTCCGGCTGGGGCGCAACACCCTTCCCATTCCCAAGCTGTGGCCGCCTCCGCCTCGGTTTCTTGGACTCGCCGAAGCCCCGATTCCTGCCCGTATCTCGCATGGTGCCGGTGCCATCCGCCTGGCTGATCCTCTGAATCACCTCACCGGGATCTCGGCCTGTAGTGGGCTGCACCAGATACACGTAGGTACCAGTCGTGGGATCATCCTCTGGCTTGGCCACCATCTCCACCTCCCCGATGTTGGCCAGCACTCCACGGATATGATCCGTCTTGGAGCCGATCCGATCATCCAGATAGACCTGCACATTCCTCCCCACCTGAAGCACCTCGACGAGGTTGTCATCGTAGCCAGCGTCAATCAATAGCGCGATCACGCTGGAGACAAAGCTGCTACCCTTGCTACCACCCTCCTTACCCTTCTTCTCAGCACTTTCCTGAAGGGTCGCCGGTGTAAACGAGGTGTCGGAGTTGTAGAGCCGGTCTTTGTACTTCTTCATCCGGAGCCGGGTGTACAAGGGAGAGAGACGAAACTGCTCCAGGGGAGATGGCCCAGAAGTAGCAGCCTTTGACTCCACGGGAGTGAAGGTCACGCGAGCACCACCAGTGATGAGGAACGAAAAGGGCTAGCTCTTCAGACGATGAAACGGTAGATGCACTTTCTCCCACCCAACACTAGCACTCGGGTGCATCGAGCTACCAGAAATATGCCACACCTTTCCATCGCGGTAGTGAGGGCGCAGCTCTACGTAGCCGGGTTTCATGGCGTAGACTCGACCCCTGTAAACGGCCTTTACGTGAGAGATCGGAGTAGCATTTGGAACATCAAAGTTTTCATCTGATTTTCCATACTCAGGAACGGCATCCGCAGGCTTCGGAATCTTCACCAAGTAGGCAGGTCGGTGAAAAGTAGCCTGGTGCCCCTTGGGAGCAAACGCATGAGCGTAGACCCGAGCAGTATCTGGATCGTGAGAGAACGACGTAGTGTGTACCTGGCTCGGGCCGAGGTTGTAGAGAGCATGGGATTTTATGTATCCAGACCTTAGAGCCCCGTGCCACTCTTCATGAGACATCCCTCGCCATACATGATGCACGTCCTTTGGCTCCGGAATAGTATCATGGAGTCCAGAGTCTTTCTTTAGCTGCGCAATATGCTGATCTGGCCACACGGGATGGGGCGTTAGCTCAGCGTACCTATGATCGTAATACACTTTTCCCGCACGTCGAACATGGCGCGTAGGTCTAGGGTGTATCTCTACCTTATAGTGATCCCGGTCAGCAGCGGCGTGGGCTTTCAGCCGGTAACGCCCACTAGAGATCAGCTTTCTTATCCCGATCTCGATGGGAGGCACCTCGACATGCGGGGGTAACCCAGCATCCCGCATTCCACGCCGTAGGCTCTCCTCCTCCGACTCCCCCAGCCTTTTTTCTGGGCGTAGCTTATGAAGCTTCTTACCCAGGTAACTAGGATGTGTGCTGAAAGTAGCACGATAGAGACTAGGCTTTTCTATCCCATAGTCTTTGACGATCTTGGAGGACAGAGAACGATAGAGACGACGAAGTGTTCCAAAGCTGTGAGGCTTAGGCTTATCAGAGCCAGTGTAAGGAGTATGGACACGCAACAATGACCGACTTAGGTCGCTATCACGAGAAACTGACAGGGATCCCATGGACGAGCCAGGGTAACGATGGCTCTTCACCGGATACACTTTCGTATGCGCTGTATACTCTGCCTGTTTTCCAGCACCAAGATACAGCTTGTTCTTCACCCCAGGGCGTAGCCGCCGAATCGGGAGGGCGTGTCCGCTGTAACTCACATGGGTGACATCAGGGATCTTGCTCGCCGCACGCTTCAACGCCCTTATCAATCGCCACTTGCGGCCCCCTCCGAGGAGAATATGTGCATCGGGGCTGAAGGTGTGGAGAGACAGATTTCCCAGATCCTGCACACCCTGAGCCACAGGCCCAAGAGTTGGGTGGTGCAGGGTGTAATTGCGAAGAACCATGGGATTCACGTTCACGGTGTGGCCCCCAACATGTCGAGCTGGAACGAACCTCATCCCCCGGTCCACAACGGGTGCTCTCTCCTTACCCGGTGGGCGCGGTAGCGGGATCAGCAACGTGTGCTCCGGTCGCGCCCCTGACACCCGATCGGCGCTCATGTGGGTCACCCACGGGAAGTGCTTGCCGATCCGCCGTGTTACATGACGAATGTCTTCTGGGGAAAAGAAGTGCTCTCCCGCTAGTCGCTTCCTCTTCGCCTCGCTAGGGAGGGGCGCCCCCAGGTAACCACTGCCACCCATCGCACCCGCCCACCCCACATTGAAACGCCGCCCTATGACACTGCCATGCAGTATCCCTGCTTTTCCCTGTCCTTTTCGCAGCACAGAATAACGCACTTCCCTGCCCTGGGGTGCTATGCGAGAACGCTTGTCCAGGGTTTTGCGCACCGAGACGGAGACGGGCTTGGTGGCTTCGCTGAAGCAAGGAGCGAGAAAGAACCTCATTTTACTCGCCAGGGCCTCAGCTTGCGTATTTTTCCGGGGCGATCATTACCGTTGGTGTAGATTTCTGTATCCCCTGGTGATCTTCGTAGCACCGCGGAAGAAACCGTTCGGTAAAGACGACGGAGATTGCCAAAGCTAGCCCTATGGAGAGAGGGAGAGTGAACAGTTACACGAGGCAGATTGTGCTGTCCGCCCGGTGTAAAATGTATATGAGCACCCGTGTCGCCATAGCGATTGCTATGGACCATGAAATCGTTTGATGGAACGAGCGACATTCTATCAACAGTGCGAGTAACAGCACGAGATTTACTTCTGAGTGTAAGCCTATCATTCATTCCTACTCTTGGACGAAGAGGTATGCGCCTGCCCCCTGTAATCAGCGTGGTAACTCCATGGATCTTCCGGGCGGTATCTGCTACAGCACGAATAACTTTCCATGGCTTACCTAGTATAATTGCACTTGTAGTAGGGGGGAGATGCAAGGTATCCCCCTTCCGTGTCGCTAAACCTACAGGACCGAGCGTCGGATGGTGTACACTATAAGTGCTCGTGCTAGGATCTGTAGCTACTTTTCGCCTTACCAATCTCCATCCTCGGTCTACTGTCTTGTGTGTAACCCCTGGAGGCTTTGGGATGGGGATAAATACTTGGTGATGTGGATTAGCCCCAGAAACCCGTCTAGCAGCTAGTTTGGTGACCCACGGGAAGTGCTTACCAACCCGCCTAGTAACCCGTCGGATATCCCCAGGAGAGAAGTAGCGCTCTCCAGCTTGTCGTTTAGCCTCCGACTCTGGATCACCCGGGTCTACACCTTCGGCACCTGCATAATCTACATGAAATATACGACCTGCAATAGTTCCACGTAGCTCACCGACTTTACCCTGCCCTTTCCTATGGATTGCATAGCTTACTTTACGATAAGGAAAAGACTGCTTGTCAAACACCTTTTTGACGTAGGCTCCGCTACTCCGATCAAGAGCCTCCGTAAAGCGGGGGAGCATACAGAACTTCATGCGTCGCCACCACGCATGAAATTGCGCGCCGCAGAGACCTCACGTCGTCCTAGGGGACGCTTCAGCAGCCAATTCGCAGGGTGTACCCCATGAGCACCCAGATTCTGGTAGATCCTAGCCCTTCTGATTATAGGCTTGGGAACCCGCGCAAATCGCGGATCATAGGTAGCCCAGTGTGGTAGCTGCGATCTATCCTTTGGAGTGGGCGGGGGCTTGAAGTCAAAGCCTGCTCTCTTGAGGCGCTTCTGGACAAACTGCTCTCGATCCCCTGGGTGCAGCACTCCGAGCTGCCGCCCAAGACGCTTAGCCATGAACCGCTGGACGGCCACTGCTGGGTGCGGGCTGGGGCTGGGCTGAAGATAGGGACGTGGCTTGTCCGCGGGCTGCACATGCCATGGCGTTCTCCGCGTAGTCTGCGAGTCGTACCCATACTTGGTCTTGACCAGACGCATGGACGGATCGTAGACCAGACCCCCGGGATGAAGAGTGCGCTTCGCCTGGACAACCGGCTGATACCTCTTTCTGTGGTATACCGCCAGCGCCCGTGCAGCTCGATCGTAGGCGCTTCCTGGGCTATAACGCATCTTGGGCGCCGAGCGTGCGGCGGCGAAGCCAGAGCGTGCTGTTGCCAGCAGCTTGGCTAGCCGACTTCGCCGAGTGGTGACATCCACAGGGTGCGCCAGCGCATGGAACTTCGACCAGACAGCAGCCGCTTTGCGCGCCCTATTCCCTAGCTCCACCCACTTCTGGTTTTTCCTCGGATCATCCATGGCAATGCTCCGAGCGTGTGCGAGGTGCTGAGCACGACGCATAACAGCATCCAGCCGAGTACGCCGAGTGGATGACATATCATTCCCAGGGACGCCTGACCAAGCGGTTTACTCGCAACCAACCCTGGAGACGCTTGCGACCCCTGGAACCCCGAGGCTGTAGGAACTTGCTGACGATACCCGCCGAGATATCAGCACGCCTCGCGTGAATCCCACGTAGTGGTGGATGCACATTCCCAAGCCTGTCCAAGGCCAACACCCGCTGCTGGTGGCGCTTGCTGTAATCCAGGAGCTTGCGCAGCCTCAGCTTCCGCTCCTCCGGATCCACAGCCTCTGCCTTGCTTTTTGCTCGGAGTCGGAACTTCTTGTGGATCCGAAGGGCTTTCACGACCACCCAACGAGGCGTTGCCTTCGGTGCGGCCAAAGCCGCTAGCTCCGTCGAGTGGGGAGATGGAGAGTAAGCGTCATCCGCCTTATTGAACCCACTCAGTTGCCTGCGATATCGTGCCCGCCGACCCTTCGCAAATGGAGCTAAAGCAGCGGGAAGACCATAGCGCCCAAAGCCCGCGTCCCGTGCCCTTGGGGTGTCCAGCACGGGTATCGACAGTTTTCGACCCAACCGCCGGCTCATCCCCCGGACCTTCCGCGTTGCATGGAAGGAGCGCACCACATTCCGCAAGCGAGTCAGACGGGTCGCCCTATCTGAAGGTGGCTGCGAGGAAAATGCACTACCAGCATATCCGGTAGCACTGGTACCTACACTGCGCAGATACTTAGGCCCCTGAATAAGCCCAAGCCCGAGCCTTGGGGGCGCAGCCTCCACCTTGCGGCGTAGCTTACGCAGCCCCCACTTGGCGGCGCCAAGCAGCCCGCCAGACCACCGATTCAGAAGAAAGGGCGTCTGTGGATCAATCCGGCGCATCTTCATCGCTGCACACCAACCTTCCAGAACTTGCGCTTCTTGCCCGAGATGGGTGGACGAATGACAGTGGAGGTGGCTGGTCGGATCGTTGGACGCCACCTGCCGGCATCACCTGATGGGGGCTTCGGCTCCGAATCCCCTGGAATCGGTGGAGGCTTGGGCTTCCCTGGAATAGGCGGAGGAAGCGGCTTTCGCAGGGGATGTGGAGGAGTGATTTTCTTGGGCGGGAGAGTAGGAGTGGTTTTCCGAGGCGGGAGAGTAACCCGCACCCCCGCGGCGACCCCCCTCCCAAAATCTCGGACCCCACGGATACCAGCACGGGCCACGCTAGCACCGGCCTTCCCCACCGTGGCCCCCACTCGATGGGATAGGGAAGATGGAGGAGAGGGCGGGGATACAGAGGAGCCGGAGCCGATCTTTTTCTGGGAAGGGGAAGTATGTTGGAACGGGGGAGGAGAGGGCTGACGCAGTGCGGCGGGGGGAGGTGGCGGTGGGGCAACCCCCTGACGAGCCGCCTTCAGCTTCCGCCACGCGCTCTGATGCGATGCCACCTTTCCCTGGGCTTGCGTAAGGCGCTTCAACAAGCGTCGGCCACTGCCTACACGAGCAAAATCTTGACCGGCCGCATGACCCACGATCTTGCCAACCTTCTTGGCGCTACGCTTCGCCAAGAGATCATGCAGGAGCATGCGAGTAGTCTGCCCCTTGAGACCCTTCGCGCGCTCTCCAGCATCTGTATGCGCTTGTGCTTTGTCACCCAGTTGGTGACCCCGCTCCGCAGAGAGCTTGCCCCGCATTGCCACGCGCTTGGCTAGGTTCCCATAGCCCGCATCACGCATTCTCTGCGCCAGATCCTTGAGATCACTCGCATGTCCAAACTCAGCACCGAGCTTTCGCTGTAGATGGAGACGACGAAGACCATGCCAGCCACGCTTGGCCAAGCTCAGCGCATCACCAAGAGCTTCCTGCTGAGCACTAAGCCGTTTTGCTAGCTGCTTCTCTACATGGAGTTTCAAGGTTCTTTCCTCGAACTTGTTTCGATGGTAGTCTGTGAGATCAACAATCTCACTGGTTTCTGGGGATCGCCCTCTCCGAGTAAGCACCGTCACAATGCCATCGTGGCCAGCAGCAGCGAGCTTCCTGGATAGAGCTGCACCCTTAGCCTTATAGACGGATCGGAGCCGAGCCTTCCACGAAGTCTCGTCATAGGCAGGACCGTCATCATGGGTGTTGAAGGCTAGAACAAGGGGGTTTCTGAATGTTACTTTACCCCTCTCCCACCCTTCTGGCAGCTTCCCTGGATTTGGATGATGCAACAGGTAGCGGCCATGAGGCTCGATCTTCTGCTGAAAACGGTCCTTAGAAAAAGGTTTTGGGGCGCTAGCCGTGTTGCGCACGTAGTGGACAGCTACTGGGTGTCCCGTCTCAAAGTGCTGCCCATGCTCTTGGTGTATCGCAGGGTGCAGTAGACTCCTAGGAGTGCGCACCATTTTACTCGCTCAAGTGTGGGACACAGACGAAGCGTCGTGCCTCCGGCAATCCCCCTTGCTCTCGACACTTCGTGATGAGCGCGTTGCACCGAGCAGCTACTAGCTTCTTGTAAAGCGGCTGCTTATCTGGTGTCCAATAAACCGTCTTGTTCTTACCTGTGTTTTTGCCAATGGTAAGCGCCTTACTGGCATCTTCCATTGTCTCGCCCACACCGACCGTGATGGTGTGGCCCCCGGTCACTCGCTGGTAGAGCGCGCGCATTTTCTCGATGGAGTCGGGAGCACACGTAGAGGCGGGCGCACGGATCAGCATGTCATCTCCCCCGGCGATGACAAAGCGACCCCGCAGCACCCGAGCAGCATACTTCTCGATGGCGGCCTCTCCTCGATGGATCGTGAGGCTCAGCTTGCGCGCGGACTTGAGATCATTTCGCAGGATGAACCTGGCCACATGGCTACCCATGTTATCCCCATCCGCCCCGATGTACACCACCTTCCCCACAGGTTGCCAGCTCATGGCCTCACCTTTATCACGATCTTCGTGCTACCCGACAGCTCCGGAGCCAGGGGCCAAAGAGGAGCACCCCTCTGATCGGCTCGTAGAGGGTTCTCGAACCGATCAGCAGTATCGTAGGGTGCAGTCGCCAGCAAAATGTTGTTGTTCGAGAAGTTCGGATTCGTACCGCCGTGGTACCACATGTACCACTTGTTATTGTAGATCAGAGCGCAGGGTCCACCGATGTTCTCTGAATCCCACGACGAAGGCCCCATGGTCAGAATAGGATTATTTGGGTTGCGTTCCCACACGCGAGCATCCACGCTAAATGCGTGTCCAATCCCTGTCTTGTACCCCAGAGTGTCAGGACCAGGTACTCCGTAGTAGAAGAGATGGTAACCCCAGCCCCCCGGATCCCGGACCACACACTGGTGGCTCACCTGACCATCGTCCCACGCGGGTTTCCGCCCCAGATCAAATACAGGATCCGTGCTAGACCGCTGCCACGAGCTGATACCACTATCCCCCGATTGCGCCAACCCAATGCGCCAGCCCCGGGGATACGCAGCATTCTGCGTGAACGCCGCGTACCACATATGGTATCGCCCGTCGATGACCAGAGGGCTGGTCTCTCCCAGACCCCCATTCTCAGTGATACCCACCTCGGGATCGTCCACGAAGTATGTCCGCTCCCACAAGTTGACGGGCTTCAGAATCGGACCCTTCTTGGTCCACACAATCCCATCCATGCTCTCCGCCTGGAAGATCCAGTTCTGCCGCCCTGTGGTGGCCTGCCCGGGGTACCCCATATAGTAGCCAAACCACTTGCTGTCCCCAGGGCTGTAGATCGCGCTGAACGTCTCGTTCCCCAGCCCATCTTCCTGCCCCAGGACCGGGCGGAGCACGAGGTAGCGCCAGGGATCGGCCTCGGTGTAGGGGTTCACCCAGTTCAGGCCATCCGCAGATTCGGTCCAGAAGATCCCCGGATAGAACTTCGGAGGGCCGTTGAACTGGCGGGAGAGCGTCACCCACATCTTCAGCGGTTTGGTGGGGTCGCCAAAGCGATGGGTGACCACCACCCAGGGGTCACTCACCAGGTCATTGCGCAGTACAGCACTGGATCCCGTAGCTGTTACCTGCCCCAGCTTAGTCCACGGTCCCGGCCACTTGACAGACTCGGGAACGAGAACCATACGCTCCTAGCAACGCGAAAGTTCTTCTTCTTTCCCCTGCTGTTCCAACCAATCCTTTACTACATCCAAATGGCAAAGTTTTGGCGCACAAAAACAAGCCACAGTCTTGTCGCGCAATGCCAGAACCTGCTCCCTGAAGCTACTATCGTGCTCCACACGAGCAAGAAAGTAGTCTCGAAAGCGCTGGATAACCCGTTGTCGCTCCGACTCCCGGTACATCCGGAAGGGGTTTCCCAGCCAGCCTTTTTGACCCGGAGGGGTCTTCCTGGGATCCGCACTGTCTCGGCCACCAAAAACGTAGTCAGCTCCAACCTCGGCTACCTCGCCAATGAAGTCCCGAAGATTGATTACTTTCATGGAATCAGGTAGCGGCCGGAGCAACCTCTTTCGCCTGGCGAAAAATATGTCCAACTCGGTGGCGTCAGAGCATAAGTATGGAGATACCACTTCGCCGTCGAGTACACCGACGGATGTGGAAGCTCTGGGATCCCCCCGAAGGCGATGCCAGAGCTTCCCCAATCCGTAGGTCAGGCAGTGGCCGGAGCCGGAGCAACCTCTTCCGCCGCGAGCTGCGCCTTCAGTGCCACCACCACTGCACGGGACTCCTTCCCCGACGGCTTGTAGGTCTTCAGGAACTCGGTGGGACTCAGCACCACCTGGTTCTTCCCGTCGATCACAAACCAGTGGCCTTCCGGCCCCATGGTACCCCCCGTGATGCGGATGGCCTCGACCGTCCGCGGAAACGTCTTGAACTTCATCTTTTGAACCTTGGCGTAGGGACACCCACCATCGGGGCCTTGGAGCCAGATCAAAATGCTACCAGAGGAGGAAGGCGGATCCTAGAAAAAATGGAGCAGCCACGGTGTGCCTCTTACCCCTGGCCCTCAGCCTTCAGGTCGTGCGGCTTCGTTTCGCCGCCGAAGTAGTCGAGCCCGTTCGCTTCCTCGAAGCCGTGCGGCAGGAACGGGAAGTAGACCCTAGGGTTCAGGCCGAGCTTCCACGCGAGGCGTACGGTCTCACGCATCGGCGGGCTTGCGAACTTGACCAGCTCGGCGTCCAGCTCCGGATCCTCGACCGACACAAGCACCTTCCAGTAGCCACCCTCGGCGGTATCGGAGACCTTCGCCGGGATACTCACCGCGGCCAGCTCCGCAACGTACAGCTCTGCACGCCCGCGGTTGTAGCGCTCGCCCGCCGACGTGTACGCGTTGCTGTAGATGAGCACCGCGACGGGATTCTTGCCTAGCACCGGCCCGGGGAGCCCCACTGCGGCGGCCCTGAACGCCTCAGCGGCCGTCTTGATAGCGTCGTACAGCACCTTCTCGCGCGCAATGTACAGCGCTTGGATCGCACCGGAGGCGATCAGCAGGTCATGCGCCTGCGCGCTCGTGAGCTTCTGCTTGCCGCGGTGCTTGCGCTGCGCGGTCTCAAACACCTTACGTACGCAGGCTTGCTCCAGCGGCCCGTTCCGCGCGGTTTGCTCGTGATACTCGGCCTGCGCGCGTCGCCACTCCGTGAGCAGAGCACGTACGCTGTCCCGGGTTGTCCCGCTGGTGAGAGCACGACCACGCAGGAACGCCACCGAGACCTTGAGGTACTGTCGCTCGTTACCGCTGAGCGACCGAACTCGGATCGTGGTGTGGGTTTCGTCGTCGAGAGCGCCGAGCCTCGCGGCCGCCCAATCGGTAGCCGCCTCAACAGCCGCTTTGACGTTGGGCGCTTCGATAGTGGTTTCGCCGCCGATGTCTCCGCCGAGTTCGACGACCCACATCCGCCGAGCCACATCCGGTTTCATCACGCGAAGCTCGACTCGGGACCAGAGTCCCACTGCAAGCTCGGCCCGCCGAAGTCCGAGCCCGTGGTGGCGGCCGGTGGAATGGGGCCGTCCGACGCCTCGTGCGACTCGATACCTCCGGGCAGCTCGATCACCGCACGGTCAGCGCCGTGCCTCCAAGTCGCCCTCGCCGCTTTCGCAAGGAACCCCGCGAGTTCGCTACCGGGGCGTGCGATCAGCACGAAGAAAGCCACCTCGCCGTGCAGGTCGCCTTCTCCGCCGATCGAGTACTGAACTTTCGGGTCAGCGTTCATCACGTCGGCGACACGCCGAGCGATCACCGCTGCCATGTCGGGGTCGATCACTGCGGGACGTCCTTGTGCCACACGACCGCCAGGACCGGCGCGTAGTACTTCGGGGAGAGGAACGCGCCCTCCTCACGAGTGCGGCGCCGCATCCGCCACCACTCGCGGACCGCGCGAATGGTCGGCATGCGAATCGTTGCGAGCATGGAGTAAGGGTCGTGCATGTCTACTCAGAAGCGCACAGAAATAGGCGACTCGGGATCCAGAGGAAGAGGCTCGGGATCAAGTGGAATGGGAGACGGTCCTTGGGAGAGCCTGAGCTGCACATGCTTCTGAGTACGCGCATCCCAGCAGATCACCTCGATTTCCTTCCCATCGTTTAGCAACTTCTCCAATACCCCTGGAAGCGCATGGAGATAGCTCGCTGCGGAATCCCATAGATGAGCATAGTAGATTGGAGCCTCTTTTCTAGGCCTCATTACCATCATAGGGTTTCCGTCGAACTCTCTCAACGCGAGTGTGCGGATGCCAAGGCTAGCAATTTCAGCCTCCCAAAACGTCCATGAGTGCAAGCGCTCAGCCAGGTACGACGGCGTGCCCCGATACAGCTCCTCCGTGATCCGCAGCATGCTCCGACCTGCGGATACGTAGTTATCGAAGACCCATCTCCGATGAGTCGGCGTGGCAACAACAGCTCGAAGTCGGCGAAGGAAACTCACGTCGATGACCTTTGCGCAGCACGTAACACGTCTTCCGCTTGTTCCGCCGCAGCAAAACGACGCAGACGCTCGTCAATTGGCAGTCGTGATAACCACGCAGCCCTTTCATCACCACTCATGTGTTCCAACAGTACAGCCTCGGCAGCCGTCAATGGCAGCCACTTGCGTTCGATCGCAGGCGGTGGAACAGGTGGTTGAACCCCGTAGACGATCTCATGCGGATGCTTGATATCCATTTTAGCTCCCTCTCACGATGCACCCCGGTCGATCTTGTAAATCGCTGCCAGGATCATGCCATCTTCTCTCCAACGCGACAGCTCCAACGACTCTGGCATCCCGTCGATCTCACGGTACCCGCCCGCAATTGAGGAGCATACGGTCACGCTGTTGACCCCGCCATTGTCGTCAACCGTCGTCATCGGTAAGCACGATCCCCCGAGCAGCGACTGCGGTCGCAGCAGGAGATCGGTAATCAGCGCGATCGTGACATCGACCGGAGCATGGTCATCAAGCAGCCCGTTCACTGACAGAAACTCACGAAGACGCTCGTAATCAGCGCTGCTTTCAACGGAGACCTGACTTGTCATTTTTTCCTCCTGAGAGATGGGTCTTCTACGTATCCACAGGTCGTAACATGCTGGCCACCACGGAGGAGATGTAATCCCTGACGGTCGAAGCAAGTGAATCACCACAGCACGAGCACACCCAAGTTCTCTGCCCATACGGATGAGCCAGTGCTACCCTTTCCCATGCCTTATCAATGGGAAGCAGAAGCAACACCCCCGACTTGCCACGGAGTTCCACCGCGCACTCCTCCGAGCAATAGCACTCGTTCCAGCAGACCGCTTCACCATCACGGTCAGCGTCCATCTCGATCAAGACAACGTTCTTCATGTTGGTATTAGACGAACCGAGCGCGCCTCGCCCAGGCGAACGGGACTACGACCATCGTGCTGTGCTCGATCGATCCACAGACGATGCACCGCCGATACGGCGCACCGACGTGAGCACAGATGGAGCACGTCAGATCCCTCAACGGCAGATCGGCGGACATCAGAGCACCCAGCGGAGAAAGATATAAATCAGCGCGAAGAAAAGGGACAGCACGAGCGCCCCGATTCCGATGGACAACGACAGCCGGATGATTGCGTAGGACCAAAAGCCAATCTGTAAACTATTCAGACGCTTTCCCGCCTCTTTGATCTGGCGTTCGGCTTCTGTGGTATCGACCGTGACCGTCGCGCTCAATTCGTTCGCAGTCATATTTCAGCATCCTTTCAGTAGCACTCGTCCCAGCAGATCCCCTCAGCCCGGTACCCTCCCGCGCGCGGACCGGAGTCGTCGCCGCTCACCTTCGCCCGGATCGCCTCCTCACCGCCATGATCGCGGAAGTAGGCTCCGACCAACCGACGAACGCACTCCTCCGCTTCCGCGGCAGTCATATCGTCGGCCTCGATGATCTTGGCGCCGGAGCAGAACCTCAACCCCGGCGCAGTCTTGGTCTCCCACTTGACGAGATACCGCGTCACGGCTTGCGCTCCTCGGCCGGCGGCGGCACACCGATCCAGGTCTTGACGATGATTGAGTCGTGCCCGTCCGTTGCGCCGTCCGTCTCGTTCCAGGCAATCAGCTCGACGCGGCAGAAGCCCTTGGGCTCCTCGGGATTGGGGTCGTCCTGGTCCGGCGCCGGACCCGTCACCTCGATCCAGCCCTCGGATTGGCACGCCGGGCAGCGGCCCCAATCCTCGATCCAGCCCTCGGATTGGCACGCCGGGCAGCGGCCCCAATCCTCGATGCGCTGCCGCTCGTCGGCAGCCTCCTCGTAGGTCGTCACGGCGCCACCGCCGCGCCCGCGCGCCAGGTGATGACCGCGTGTTCGCCCTCGGTGGCGACCGTCGCCACGTCCGCGACGGCCGCGGCCAAGAGCAGCACATACTCCGCGGCCTCCTCGGCGTCGTTCGAGATCACCCACCGGCCGCGGCCCGTGACCGCGACCACGGAGGCGCGGCCCAGCACGTCGCCCACGATGCCCCGGACCTGCGCGTCGCGCAGCGGCGCCAGGTCATAGTGCCCCGGCGCGTACTCCACCGACCGCAGCCCCTGTGTCCCGTCGGTCGGGTCGTCCTGTGCCCAGGTGTCGGTTTGCCGGCGGCAGCCGCACCGCAGGCACGCCTCGTCGATGATGACGCCGCCGCCGTGCCCCCAGCATCCGGGGTTCTCTTTGATGCCGCCGACGAGCTTGACGGGCGACGCCCACGCATGGCCATCGCCGCCCACGCAATCCGGCTCGTCCGGGTCGATCGTGACCCGGTGGCTGGCGCGGTCGATCTTGACCTCGGCCACGTCGACCGGCGGCGCCCCGTGCAGCGGACACTCCGCATCGTCGCACGGGTGCACGTCGGACGCACACGCCGCGCCGCAGTCCGCGCAGTCGCCGTCGGCGTCCAGCCCGACCCGCCAGGCGCGGACCGTGACCCACTCCGTACGCGTCGATGGCTCGGCGCCATCGGCGACGTACTCGGCCGCCGCCTCCGCCCCGGACTTGGCATCCGGGTAGGCCACGGCGTTGCCGCCGCTGCCGTCCCGCACCACCCACCCGGGCAGCAGCACGACGTCACGGCCCTCATCGTCGGTGCCCAGTTCCAGGGCCAGGTCGCGGGCCACCTCGGCTGGCGAGCCACCGGCCGAGAGCGCAGCGCGTGCGCGCTGCTCGATCGTCAGGGGAGCGGTCATGGTCGGTACCCTCCCGCGAACCCGCGGGCCGGGTCGCCGTAGCGGTCGACCAGCTCGGCCGCCAGCCCCTCGCCGCGCAAGAACGCGGCGACCTGGTCTGGGCTCGCGCAGCCGAGCACCACCTTGACGCGCTCGCCCGCGCGGACTGCCGGTGTAGCCACGTAGGCCACGCCCATCCGGCACGCGGCCTCCGGCAGCTCCGGCAGCTCGACGCCGCGGAGATCGTGCACATCGGCGCACATCGGCGACGCACGAAGCAAGGCCTGCGCCTTCGCCACGTCGGCCAGCACGGCCTCAACGGTCCGCTTCTGGTGCGCGGCGCGCGAGGCCGCGCGCCAGCGCATCAGCGCGTCCGGGTCCACTCCGGGGCACTCGCCCCGGTAGGCCGCCCCGAGGCAGTGGTCGGCCGCAGCGGTGAGCACTAGGTCGTGCGGCACGCGCGCGATCACGTCGGGGGCCACGTGGACCCACCAGTCTGGGTCGTCTGCGCCGGGCGCGGTGTAGGGCGCGATGAACGCGCCGGGGACACCGGCCACCATCCACGGTAGCCGCTCCCAGGTCAGCAGGCCGATCCGCGCCAGGTGGGCGACCACCTGGCCGATCGACGACGCGGCCAGGGACTCGGCCGGCGGCCGGCCGTAGCCCGGATCACCCGGGCGGTGGTGGTCGATGACCACGTCACCGGCGGACACCCCGCCGCGGGGAGCACACTCGACCCACGCCGCCGGGCCGTCGACCGGGTCGGCCGCGTAGGCCGTGTCCGGTCGCACTCGCGCGCCAGCAGCCGACGCATGCACCACGGTCGGCGGCTGGGAGGCGCGCAGCAGCGCCTCGATGGCGACCATCTCGGGGTCCGGCGCCCCGAGCACCCACAGGGTCGGGGCGCTCACGCGCTTGGTCGGGGAGGCCGCGCCTCGCTTGGTTTCGGTTTCCATGCCCAGGACTATAGCAGAGAGTGGCCGACTTTTTTAGAGAAAAAAGTTCCGCAGGACGACGATCACCGCGTCGGGGCAGTTCGCACAGAGTGCCACAGCGCGGAGCATACGCGCCGCGGTGACACTGTGTCACGACCCGTCGCTCACCTGGCGCGCGGGCGTCTCAGCAGTCGCCGTGCCTCAGCAGTCGCCGTGCCTCAGCAGTCGCCGTGCCCCGTCCCACGCATCGCGGGCGCGGAGATAGGCGGAGGAGAACGGCTCGACCAAGCTGCCATCCGGGCGCCGGACGCAATAGCCCACGCTAGCGTCCCCGAAGAATCCGGTGACCGACTCGCGAGCGCACCGCCAACCCGCGGCCCGTAGAGCCGCAACGGTCAGGTCGCCGGACGAGGGCGAGGGTACGCTCACGATCCGACTCCCGGCGGGGACAAGCCGTCACACCACTCCAAAAGGAGCACGGTCATGCCGAGGTTCCCCCGGGATGCGGCGGCACGCACAGCGGCGCGGTCGGGGAGATCGCATAGCAACCGCCGCGACTACTCGCCACGATCCGCACTCGCTGCGTGCGGACGGCCAGGCCGGGCGTGGCCCCGCGAGCATCTTGCGTGCTTGCCATGATGTCAGTATCGGGCAGCTCGGTTTCCATGCCCAGGACTACGCAGGTGCATCGAGATCATTGATTCAGCCGTCGAAAAACAAAGGTCTCGATCGCCTCTCGCCCCCATCGCTGCTCCATCTCACCCTGCCAGAGGCAGGAGAATCCTTGTGCAGCAAACCACTTCAGCAACCCCGCACGAGTCCAATACCAAAGATGCTCCCCCGGCCTGTAGTGTTTACTGCTTCGCGTATGGGTAGCACCCTCGAAGATGGGCAAGCTCACGAGGACGTGCTCCATAACACGTCGAAGGAGTGCGGCGGGATCTGGTAGATGCTCCAGCACATCCCAGAGAGTGATATTCTCCACCAATACATTGCTCTCCCAGGGATCTACCCAGAGACCACGCTCGTGCAGCCACGCCCGGGACATGGGATTCACGTCGTAGCCCCCGAGAAGAAGGGGCACCCCGCGAGCTTCTATCATCTTGGCGAGGAAGTCGCCTGCACAGGCCCCCACATCCACTACCAGCTTGTTGTCCGCAACATACTCCCTGCACAAGTCTACACGCTCCGCGGTAAGCCCCTTTCCCACAGCAGTAGAGATGTAGCCCACGTATTTGTTGAAATACGCCTCATTATAGAGCCCAAGGTTTGGTGGTGTCGGACACCAACCATAGCCACGGTCCTCGAACCACACCAGCTCACCCTCCAGAGGCTCACACATATCTGCCGCTGGATCAGGTAGAGGCTGGTCCATCGCGAGCAACCCTGCACAATTCGTCGTGGTCACGCTGATAGCAACGCGAGCTGGTCTATACCTCACCCACTTTATCAGAGCACCTGTGCCCGACCCATGAGCTGTCGCCGCGCCCGCTCCATGTCGTTGAGGGCACTCAAGCAAACGTCTTCCTGAAAGCTATCCACGTAGACCGGGGTATAGACAGATCCTACCTTCTTGGGATCAACCCAATTGGTACTGAAATCCTTATGGAAACGTGCGCGGTAGCTCTCGCCACACCAGATCATCAATGTGGGGCATCCAAGATGCTGTGCGACCATCCCATTGCCCGCAGGAAAGCCCACGAAGGCGCGCGCGTGACGGATGAGCCCCAGAAGCTGAGGGAGCGTGGTCTGTCCCGCCAACGAAATGACTTGCGGGGTGCCCGCCGCAGCAGCGAGCTGTGTAGAGAAGTCCACATCCCAATCCTTACCCGTCAGTACGAGCTTGGTGTGGGGGTACGCGGTGGCCAGAGCTTGGATGAATCCAACGAGCTTCTTCACCGAGAGAGACTGCAACCAATGCTCCGCGTAGAAGCCGTGGTTGCAGAAGAAGAGCAAAATGTAGGGTCCGTTGTGCCTAAGAAAATGCTCCCCAAACTGCATCTCCTCTTCCGTGGGCACCACCTCGTAGTCCCATTCTGTCACGCACTCCGGAAGCACCTCGCTCATCGCACACCCACGCTCTAGAGCGGGGTTCACACCGATAAGGTAGTCAAAGCCCTCAAAGCCCTCGATGACCTGCCGGGGGCCGGTGCCATAGACCTCATTGTACTCGTGCGTCCAAGGGTGTCGGAAATAGCCCCCAACCTCTAGCCAGGGAATACGTTGCAGCCACTCCAATGCCCGGGGCTTACCATCGGGATTCCAGATGTGGGCACGGAAGGTCTCACCTGGAGCATGCACCTCCATGAAGCTGCGCAGCTTCAGCAAAATCCAGTGATTGTCACCGATGCCAGGTGGGAGCAGTAGGGTCTTCATACAGTGAGAAGTAGGTGTCCACGAAGTGATCCAAGCTCGTGGCTCCGGAGGCCATTTACATCAGCCCACTTCGAGGCCGCGAAGCGGAGATTGGGATCCGCCACATCGTCCACCAGAATGTAGCCCGGGCGCCCCAAAAGTGGATGAACTAAATCGAGATCATGCCACAGAGCAGCCACATCGTGCTGTCCGTCGATGTGCGCCAGGTCCACCGGAGTAAACCCCTCAGTCAGAGGCAAAGAGACATGTGCTTGCGTGTTGGTGCGGACCAACCTGACCGCTCCACTCGTCAGCTTCTTCAGGGTGTGCTCAGCAAAATCGTTGCTCCCTGGCCAGTGCTCGAAATCATAGCCAAGAAAAGAGGCCTTCCCCCTACTTCCATGAAGCAAACAAATTGCTGAGTAGCCAAAACGCACGCCAATTTCCAGAATGATCTTAGGCTGGATCTTCAGGGCAAGAGCATGGTAGAGCCCGTAATACGTGGGATCCGACATGTAGCTAGGCGCGTCGGTGGGGTGGATGTGCTCAGCAAGCAGGTGAAACACAGAGCCCGGACTCTGGAAGTCCTCCCATTCACTCACGATGGCTCCCTCGGCTGTTCCACATCCACGCGGGCCTGGCTCGCTTCGGTTGAAAAACCAGCGGGGTAGCGCATGCGCAGCTTGGCGATGTTGCGCGCTGCAACCTCCGCAAGATCAACGCCGAGCGAGTGCGCTGCCAACGCGCAGTACCAGAGCACATCGCCGATCTCCTTGACCAGCTTCGCGGGATCGTTTGGATGCCCATGGAACAGCATCTTCTTGACAGCATCGGCGAACTCGCCGGCTTCGCCTGCTAAGCCGAGCGCCGCACACAGCAGCTTGTCGCGTCCGTTGCGGAACCCTACCGCGGTGCGCGCGGCCTCCACCTCGTAGGTATCGAACGTCAACGGAGTCTCGCCGCCACAGCTTACAGCAGTTTTGTTCATTGAATACCAAACCAGTAGCTACAGAAATCTCTGTCTCTCCCCAAAAGACGAGCAAGCGCAGCGTCCACCGTGGCATCCACTCGCTCATCGGGAATGTCCTTCCGACACACATGCACAGGATCACGACAGTCGCAGAAAGGTTCGGGAGCCAGCTCCGTGTAGAGCGGCTTCACGCCGGCTGTTCTGGGGATCAACATGGAAGGTGGGTAATGCCCCCCGTAGGCACACAGAACATTGGCGCCCACGGCTAGAGAAAGTGGCAGTAGAAAACAGGGCGAGGTAACTACCAGATTCGCAGCCTGTGCCAAGGCCGCAATCTCTGTCCAGTGCAGCTCACCCCTGAGGTAGCGATAGCACTGTACATCGGGGCACCCGGTAAGCAACCCATCGTCCTCCAGCCACTCATAAGCGGGAGTCAGGTCACCCACCACGATGAGGCGACGACACCCTTCAACAAGCCTCCGCAACACCCTGCGCATCACATTCACATGGGGTGTGCGTGACAGGTAGATGCCAACGCTGCGAATAGAGGGTGGACGAAAGAGAACGAAGTCTCCGGGCGGGAACCCCCGAGGAAACCAGTGGGGTGGAACGCGCAGGCGAAAGTCGATCTCCCGCTGCAACACACCTTCTCGCACTCCCACACCAAAGCGAAGTGCCTCCACAATCGAAGCATGCGCAAGATAGTTTGCGCAGCGATATATCGCACCCGCCGGTGGCGTAGTCCACACAGACTCCGGAGTCCCCCGCCTCTCCCGATCCTGTGCGACCAAGCCACATAGCCCGATATTCACGGGATGGACTCCAATATCTTCCCACAGAGCAGGCCAAGGGGTACCTACCCAAACCTCGCGACCTTCTCCTCGTAGCTCTCGCAGCACAGCGTGGAGATAAATCTGATCCCCGAGACCTACATGGGAAGAAACGTGGATATTAGCCACCTTCTACCTCGTCACCTTTTGCCTCTGAAAGCACTGAAGAGCAGTAACCTACAGCGGTTTTCAACGCAGAAGCCAGCGCTTGTAGCGTCCCCAGATCTCCTCGACGAGCGCTACGAAGAGCCCGAAGGAGATCCAATGGTGTGGCCTTGTAAGGCAGATGCAGCTCCTCCCGTAGCTCCTGAATATAGGTCTGGACCTCACCCCATGACGTTTCCCTGTGCGAATCGATCTCCTTCTTGGCGTGCTCTTGCATCTCGCTCAGAGCCCGTACATGGCTATCTCGCTCTCTCTGAAGAGCCCCTTTCATAGAGGCTATCTCGTATTCCACAGATGAGATGTCTTGGATAGCCCGACAAATGCGCTCACCTAGCTTTCTCTTGGTCTCCTCCCGTAGAGTCCACTCATTTCGTAGCACACCCCGCTGCTCCCGGAGCAACCTCGAAGCCTCCCAACCAATACCATCAAAGAGCAGCTTGAGAAGCAAAGTCTGTGGAAGCACCAGACTCTGATTCGTGGCCCCCTTCATCACCTTCCAGTGCTCATCCCCTCGACAGATCAAACCACAGACATTCGGGAGATCCGCGCGCTTTATGAGGCCAGCGGGGCAGGCGAAGTAAACTGAGTTCGCCAGAGGGGTGTAGGATCGCCACTTACCGGCAACAACATCGGCTCGAAAGTCTGCCTCCGTGACCTTGACTTCGTAGGCCACAGCGTTTTGATGGGCAAAGCTCTTGTCCACCACATAGACATCGGGACGCGGGCTCCCCGCTGGCCCCAGTTGCATGTCCTCCCAGACTACACGATTACCAGTCGCACGCAGATGCTGCGCCAGATCGTGCGCGAGTTGATCGTGAGCGTGAGACCAATCCACGGTTACGTCGTAGTGACATCCGGTACCACAGTCAGCGGCCCGTAGTAGGCAGTGAAGATGCTGCCGTCAGCCTTGATCACCTGGAGATCCCAACGGAGCACCCAGGTGCCTGCGGACAGCCCACTTGTATTCGCGGGCTGAAACGTGGGTGTGACAAGCCCTGTCGCTGCATCGGTGATGACGATGCCCCCCGAGGGAAGGGTCGTCAACTGGAAGACCGCAGTGGCGTCCGCATCTGACAACGCTTTTTTCGCCGTCAGCTTGAGAGAAGCCCCCGTCAAGTTGAGGACGTTGCCATACTCATCACGAACAACCAGCGGAACAGCGTAGGTGTCACCACGCATGATCTCAAGAGGGAGAAACTGGACCATCTTTCATTCTCCTGACTTCTGCACCCTCGACAGTATACCTCTTGGAGCGTGGAATCACGTAGAACAAACCGATCTTGCTGGGATCTTCGATCACCACATGGGACTCCCCCGTAGCCTGGCTGCGCTCGGCAGCGAACTCCAGGGCCACCAGCGCATTTGTACGCTGGAAGTCCGCCTGATCCCGCAGGAGGCGTGCATGCTCCTCACAGCAGGCTGGCAAACTCCGTTGCAAAATCAACCTAGTGCGAGGTGTCTGAAAGTCGTCGTCCATGAGAGATCACTTCACCTCAACAAGAGGCGTCGACGGTCTACCGCGATGGTCAGAGCAGCATTCTTCCAGCTTGTGTGGTTCCCAATCGTTGCACGCGCCGCACGGGCAAGTGGTTTCCACGAGTCAACCCCACCAGTGACGACCACAGCGCCAGCAAGGCCCTCTGTATATTTCGTGGTCTTGGTTTGCACCAGCATAGCCCTCAGTAAATTGTAGATCCATAGTCATTCCCCTCGGGGGTTGGTGGTTCGATGGCATCTTTCACCTTGCTGCAACACTCACGGGCTTCTTAGTCATATGGGATTAGCCACGCACCATGCACAAGTACAATCTGGCTCATGCCAGGAGACGTAGGCGGTACCCGGTTCCTCCTCGGTTGCCCACTCTTCTTCGACGTGTACGATGCCGGGACAGCCACAGTCTGAGCACTTGGCATCGTCGTCATCGAACACGAGATCGCCTGGCGCCTCCGTCAGCACCAAGGCATCAGCCCCACAGTAGGGACAACACGAGTCAAACTCCTTCCACTCCTTAGCCACGCCTAGGCTCCACCTGGACGGCGCCGTGGCGACGCGATTTTGAGTTCTCGTCCACCTTTGGCCTTCTTCTTCCCCGCCTTGATGAGCACCCCTTCCCGGAACTCCCTGCACAGCAGCTCCAAATCGTCTTGGCTGAGCGCACTCAAGGGGATCTGGACCCTAACAAATCCCTGTGTACCCCGTGTATTCACATAGGAAGGAATTGGAAAGGATTCCAGCTCGTACTCGACCGTGGTCTTCATGTGGGATTATGGTAGTGGCAGATGTAGGGGCTTGTCACGATCCACGGGGTTCTCCAAGGGTTCACCCCGCAGCACCTTCTCGAAGAGCCGCCGTGTCATCAACACGTCGTGCAGACAGTAGTCGAGCAGGCTCCCGTAGTGACCACGCTGGTAGAGCAACGGGGCCATCACACCCTTACCTGACTTCTTGACCCCGAAATTGTATTGCGCCATCGCCGACAAACCATAGAGCTGATGCAGCTTATGAAAGTCCGCTTCGCTACAGAGAGAGAGATTTACACCAGTAGCTTCCCAGATCAAGCACTGGAGATCGTAGCGACGGTGTGCTGGAATCGTAATGCCTGATGCTGCTAGCACATGGTCATCAAACAGGGAGTTGCTGAAGCCTACCAGCAGCATGTTGCAGTGCTCAGCAAGACTCTGGAAGATAATCAGATTATCTCCCATGAACACGCGCTCGCGCTGCAACCTGGAATCAAAGGCGCAAACACACGCCAAGCCCATGCCCTGGAAGTCCTTCCAGCCCTCGCAGTAGGATATGCCCTCGATTCGCTCTTCCGTCTCTAGCGGAACAGCGTTCTTGATCTCGATGTCGTAGACCAGGTAGTCCATCAGATCAGGGTGTTGATTTTGCCTCGGGCTCGTAGCACGGCATCTCGCCCGGGCAATAGCACTGGAA
>ERZ1292625.233-Hain-H41-01um-R1-233-length-96482-cov-10_pt1 | contig 96482 bp, 100 predicted proteins | sample MGYA00564400_ERZ1292625 | MGnify/ENA primary metagenome ERZ1292625 (study PRJEB36523, sample SAMEA6512639) | groundwater metagenome | collected 2019-01-08 | study: AquaDiva: Metagenomics assemblies of 32 groundwater samples
TTCAAAATTACATAAGCTTTTGGCAATTTTTCTCCCGGCAAATGATGGTCTGTTATTATCACATCAATTCCCAAATCCTGCGCGCAAGATATAGGCTCTACGTCAGTAATGCCAACATCAACCGTAATCATCAGAGTCACTTTGTCTTTAAAAAGGGTCTCCACACCTTGCTCATTTACCCCATAACCTTCAGCGTGCCGATGCGGAATATAGTTTAAAAAATTTTCAAATCCAATTTTCTTAAAAAAATCATGCAAAATTACACCACCGGGAATTCCATCATGATCATAGTCACTCCAAATTACGATTCGCTCATTGTTTTCTATAGCTTTAAGTATACGGGAAGTCGCTTTTTCCATTCCCGCAATTAAAAAGGGATCGTGCGTATGTAATTCATAAGAAGGATAGATAAACTCTTCCGCCTTTTTAGTATCAGTAATACCGCGACTAAAAAATAAATCTCTTAGTATTTCTGGATAAATTGAGAGTGCTTCGCTAACATTGTTTGGTATAGATTCCCTTAATCGGTATTTTGTCATTAAGAAATTTTAACATGAATTATTTTTAACGTGCCTTTGTCTTACACACGTATTCGCCTGCTGGCGAATCGTTCTGCTCAGCCCGCCGGCTTGCGCAAGGTGCGCCAAAGGCACCTTGGGGAATAGAGAAAAAATCCAGAGAGTTTGAAAATTACCATTTAACACTTAAAATACAACCTATGGATAAATCGTGTCTATTTTGCAAAATTATCGCCAAAGAAATTCCGAGTGAAGTAATTTATGAAAATGAAGACACTTTCGCCTTTTTGGACATTAATCCATTACACCCGGGACATACTTTGATTGTTCCCAAAGAGCATTCTGAAAATATTTTGGAAATTAGTGAAAAATCTTATAAAGCCATTGCAAAAACAGCCAGAATTGTGGCCAAAGCGATAAAAACAGGATTGAAACCAGACGGTGTAAATGTTCATATGAACAATGAGAGCGCGGCTGGGCAAGTGATATTTCACACGCATTTACATGTTATACCAAGATACATTGATGACGGATTCTTACCGTGGCACAAAAGCAATCACAGCCAAGAAGAAATAACGGCTGCTGGAGAAAAAATCAAGTCCTCACTTTAAAACTTCAATTCCGGGAAGTGTTCCTTTAGCTAAAAACTCAAGCATAGCCCCGCCACCAGTTGAAATAAAGGTGAATCTTTCGGCAACCCCCAGATCTTTAATTGCGGCTGTTGTGTCTCCACCACCAACAATAGAGCGAGCGCGACTTTCCGCAATAATTTTGGCAATTTCTTTAGTTCCCCCATCAAATCCTTTTTCATAAAACCCAAGTGGCCCATTCCACAAGACCATGCGAGCTTCCATAATATATTTTTGAAGCATTTCAATTGTTTTAGGACCAGCGTCCGACACAATTTCTTGTGGCAAAATTTCTTTTTGCCCCCTTACCACATGTCTATTGTCTGATGCGCGAACCACAACATCAATTGGAATTAAAATTTTTTCATTATCTAAAATACTTTGAGGTGGAGTTGAGTTGGAAGTAATGGAACCACCAATTTCATATCCCTTGGCTTTAAAAAAATCATTGCCCAAAGCCCCCCCCACAAAGACGTGGTCTGCAATTTCTAAAAATTTTGCTATTAATGGCTCCTTGGTTTCAAATTTAGCTCCACCTAGAATAAAAATAAATGGGTGTGGCGGATTGAAAGCGTGCGAAAGTTCTTCAATTTCTTTTTTAAACCTAAATCCAATGTAGGATGGTAGAAACTTCGGGAAACCAATAATTGAGGCGTGATTTCTGTGAGAAACAGGAAATGCTTCGTTTACGTAATAATCCCCCAAAGAAGCAAATTCTTGGGAAAAATTATCGTCATTTTCTTTTTCACCTTTAAAATTTCTGATATTTTCCACCAAAATAATTTCTCTGTTTTTGAGTTTTTCCTTAGCTTCTTTTATTTTGAGTAAATTAGCTTCAACAAAAGTTACTTTGTATTTATTTTTAAGAACATTAAAAACTGGGAGGAGAGCGTCCTCACCTTCATTTTCTATGTGACTTACTAAAATTATTTTTGCTTGTTTTTCTAAAACGAAATCAATTGTTTTTAATTCAGTATCAATTCTTCTTTCGTCAACCACCGCTCCATTTTTAACTGGAACATTAAAATCGGCTCTTATAATTATGGTTTTCCCCGCACAGTCGCCTATTTGGTCTACTAGTTTCATCCTTTACCTAATTTTAGAAATAGCAACGATTATTTTCACAAAGTTTTCTGGAACTAAACTTTGATGTCCAACCAAAAGTCCATCCACTTCACCATTTTTAACAAGTTCAAAACAGTTCTCTGGTGCCACAGAACCGCCATATAAAACTTTTACTCCTTTACCATTTTGACCGTACAAATCAATGAAAACTTTTCTTATGAAGAGAGCTGTTTGGTGAACATCGTGAGAATTCATGGCGCTATTTGCGTCCTTACCTATTGCCCAAAGTGGCTCATAAGCAATACAAATATCTTTTATTGCATTTTTAGAAAGCAATGATACTGCGTTTATTATTTGTTTCTTTAAAAAATTCAGATAAACACCTTGATTGTCCCTCTCTTTTTCCCCAACACAGATAATTGGTATCAACTTCGCATTTTTAGTGGCCAAAACCTTTTTAGCTATCATCTCATCGCTTTCTCCAAGCGCTCTTCTTTCAGAGTGTCCAACAATTGAAAAGGTTGCTCCACCTCCCTTAGCCATTATGGCTGAAATTTCTCCGGTATAAGCTCCTTTGTCTTCAAAGAAAACGTTTTGCGTCCCCAGATAAACATTTTTTGGTCTTTTCACCTTTGCCACATCATTCCAAAAAATAGTCGGGGGACACAAAACAACTTCAACTCTTTTTGGAACCTTTTTCAAAACATCTTTAGCTATAAATTTGGCTTCAAGTGGCGTCTTGGGATTCATTTTCCAATTCGCAACAACTAATTTTTTCATGATTGGTATTCTATCATTTTCTAGAGTCATTCGTCTTACTTGATTTCCTGCCAAGAAATTACGCTGTATTGGTCGGAAGTTAGGGGAAACGATGGCGGGGGCGCATAAAGTAAGTTAGCGTCATAAATAATATTCCTATTGTTGTAACCTGAGCCGTCGGTATAGGCAAAACCGTAACGCAGAGAAGTTGCAATCATGCCGTATAAAGTAAGAGTGTTTCTATTATTGTTGGGTGAGCAATCTGATTCATAATAATAACGACCAGCGCGCCCAAGTTGGGCAACAATGGCTCCATCAATACGCAAAACATCCAAACTAAATAAACCAACATTGAAATTATTTTCCGCAATCATAGAAATTGTGTCTTGTCCGTCATAGTTGGTGTAAAGCAAATTATTATTGACTGTAATCTGCGATTGAACATTGGGGTCTGGGCTAAAACGAGAAGCGGCAATTGTAACTCTGGCTGTATTTATTTGTCCCTCCACCCAAATCCGAGAATCTTCTAGAAAAACTAAACCATTGGCGGGAATTGCATAATTACCCAAAAGTGCTTGCGCGCCCCCGCCTGTCGCTATACTCCAAGTCCCCCAAGTGGCTTGATTAGCTGTGTTTGTACAATTATTAGGCGCGGCGCGCAAAGTATTGACTCTGTATAAATCAAAAGTGTCATCGGTTCTAAGTAAAACTCTGTAACCTAAAGCACCAGAACCAGCTCTATAAAAACCAGCGGCTTGCGCTTGTGTTTTTATTGAAGCTAAATCGGTGGTAATACCGGCAAAGTCAACGGCTGGAACTGGAAATTGTCTCCCTGCTTGAAAAATATCGTTTCGTGTCGGCACAGGATTCGTGGGAGGCGCTTCGTTTGCCCTAAAGATACCGTTAGTCGGAGAATTTGGTGGCGCAGGATTGGCGGGGGGAGAGGGGTCGGTGTGAGTATGAACCCCAAACTCATTATTACCACTATGGTCTGGGTCATTATAGTCGGTTCGGCTACTTGAAATAATATTATGTGCCAAACCGTCAAAACGAATTCCCCCGTTTGAGTGCAAAGGACCAAAAACTTCCGTACCGTTACCAAAACGCATATCAGCATTTGCGGCAACAGCGTAACGTGCCCAAGAAGGAATAGCCATGCGAACTTCAAGTTTACGATTAACAGATGGGTATTCATTAACTGTTCCAGTTGAGCGAACGGTCACAACCGTTGAACCAATAACTGGAGGGGTAATTTCCAAAGTAAATGTACCGATAACATTTTCATCTTTGTCTAAATAATTATGAATGTATGGTCCAGGAACTCCTGTGCCATCCTGAAAATCATCTTGGTCGTGAGCCAAGTGCCAACGATAATACTCAATACCAGCTTCGGCTATTTGAAATGCCTGTTCACGATAAAAGGCAAGTCGCGCGGCCTTTACATTTGAACCGGCCCAACCAACAAGACCAGTCATTATAATTACTGAAACTGTAGCAAAGACCAAAACTTGAACCAAAACCACCCCCTCTTCTTTTTTAAAGAAATTACTCTTCATAGATTATCTTTCAAATTACGGAGTGAAACCTGGGTAGAAACATTTATGGGAATGGGCGCACGATTAGGGTCTCTTTCAATAATGACCTCTATTCTCACAAGGCGAACCGACAAAATATTAACTGGTTGCGTAAGAGGAGCTGATGTTCCGTCATAATTAGTGTCATAATAAGTAAATAAAGGAGTGGCGCCATTAACAATGTCATTGGCTATAGTTGAAGTGCTAAAACTCCCCGTATATTGAAGCGGGGCACCGCTTGGTTTTCTTATATTTTTATAAAGAGTCCTGCCGTCAGCTGACAAAAAATAAATTACTTCCTCTTTAAGTCCATCACCATCAATGTCACTATAGAAACGTATTCTGTTGGCAGAAGTTTCTGCCAAAGCGTAAGCTCCTATATTTGAAGGAGAAGTGGTTCTTAACTCAAAAGCCAATTGACGCAAAATATTTCTGGCATCTTGTTGCGCTTGAACAGAGTTATATATTGTTCCAGAAAAACGAAAAACATCAGCGCTAAAAGCGGCAACAACATTTATAACTAAAGCTAAAATTGCCACAGTTATAATGATTTCAAAAAGTGTCGCCCCACTTATGTTGTTTTTGTAAGTATTTTTCATATCTTATTCTGGCTGGAAAATTACATCTTGATTTTGCCAACTGCTATTAACTTCAACGTTTGCTGTATAAGTTTGATAACCAGTTTTACTAACCACATAAGTGTAAGTTCCGTTTGAAAGGCCATCGAAAAGAACTTGCCCGGGTGGCACACAAGAAGAAGTGAAAGTGAAAGAGACATCGCTAATGCTTGGGCTAAAAGTATTGTTTGCCGTATCCAGTATTAATTTGTAACGTAAATAGCGGTCTCCATTATGCGAAATATTTATATTTTGATTGCCCGTCGTGTAGTAAGAAGAAGCTGTTCCGTCTGGTCCTTTAAAAATCCAAACCGTTCCTGCGTCATTAGTGCTTTCTGTCGCTATTTGGAAACGGACATTTGGATTTCCTGTTTCAACAGGTTGATTATTGGGAACCCAAAGTAATTGATAAAAATTACTAGCGGACCCTGTGTCGAAAGTGGAAGAAATGAGTTCACCGTGCGTTTGATATAAACCAAAAACTTGTTTTAAACCCAATTCTCCGGGCGGTAAGTTATCTTCAATGTTTCCATCACTACTTAAATATTTGGTATTGTCTGTCGCAAAATCATTTTGCCCGCCACCACCCTGCCAACCAGTTTGATTAAGAAATCCTTGATTGGTAAATTTTGTAACATTATAACCTCCACCATTACTTAATTGCACAGAGGCATCTGTCACAGGAAGTCCTGTCGCGGCATCTTTAACGGTAACAAGAAGAGCGTTGGGGTTTTTATTTGCAGCAATTAAAGTTACGTTTTGACTACTATTTGGAGAAAGAGAAACCGGAAGAGGTGAAATTGTCCCGGACAGGTCGTAGGTTCCATCGTTTAGAGAAATATTGTAAGTATCCCATTCCAAATTTGAAATGGACCTATTACCTAAGCTATCGGTCGTTTGATTGGAACTGTATTTAACGACAGGAACATCCAATAAGGTTCCAATCGTTTTTACTCCAACTATGGAAAGACCGACGTTTGGCACCACCGCGCAATTTGACCTTAAAGTTGAAACGTTAATGGTACTGATTCTGTCAATTGCAAAACTGGTTTGCGTTACATTTTGCAATACTACTGTTGAATGCGGTTTATTGGGAACGTCAACCACAACGCCACCAGGCGCATAAGTGGTCTCCGATGAATAGCCGCTCTTACTAACAGTAATTTCGTAAGTATCAACCGCAGGAATTGCATCTATTAATTGGAATACTCCCTGATTATTTGTTTCTTCATTCAAATTAACAACTGGAACAACGCTATTATTCACAATGTGCACATTTGCTTGGGGCACAGCCAATCCATTAGCGTCAAAAACACGCACGAAAAGAGAGCCATTGGTGGAAGCCGCTTCCAAATTACGCGGAGCCACACGTCCAATAAAAGTTAGAGGAGAAAAATTATTACAACTTGGGCAAGTAATTCTGATTTCTATCAATCTATAATCCGAGGGAGAAAGGTCGTTCGGTATTCCCCCGATTGTTCCGTCAAATGGGTCGTCAGTGTTTCGCACAAACGCTTCAACAACAAAAGGAATGCCGTCACGCACCAAATTTTGAGTGGCAGGAATTACACCATTCGGAACGCCACCGATAACGCCAACTTCGCTGTATGGTAAATTGCGCGCAATTTCAAATTGCTCGTTAGCAAGATTTGAAGCGGTAATCTTTACACGCGAAATACGAACTAAATTTAAAAGACCAGCGTAACTTTCATAAACGGCCAGAGCAATAATAAGAAAAACGCTTACTCCAATAATAATTTCAAGCAAGCTCATCCCCCCTTGCCCACCTAACTTTTTTCTATAAACATAATTATAGGTAGGTCGAAAATAATATTTCATAGTCTATCTATAAATTTAAAAAATTATCCAAAAAATTGACTGGTAAAAATTAAATGTTGGTAAGAACAGAGTAGGTTGGCGAAATCATGGCTATAGCAAAGAAGCCAACAGCGCTACCTATAAAAAGCATCAGGAACGGCTCTATAACAGTAGAGAGGTCCTTTGTTTTTTGATCGACCTCATTTTCATAAAAAACAGCTAATTTTAAGAGCATGTCAGCAATTGAGCCGGTTTCATCTCCCACACTCATCATTTCTCCAACTAAAACGGGATAAATTTCTTCATGTTTCAAAAAAACTTCCGAAAGAGGCGCCCCTTTTTGAATTGCCTTTTCCGCTTCAGACAAAACCTCTTTGTAAAAAGAGTTTGCCAAAACATCTTTGGTAATTGAAAGAGCGGTAATCACTTCAACGCCAGCTGACAAAAGCGAAGAAAGGGTGCGAGAAGTTCTCGCGGCGTATGACTCTTGAACAATGGTACCGACGATTGGGAAACGCGGGGTAATATAATCAATTAAACGAGATCCTTTTTGAGTGTGCGAAATTCCAATAATTCCCAATATTCCTCCTATTAAAGAAATGATGAACAAAATTGTATGTGTCTGCAAAAAATCGCTAACGGATATTATCAATTTGGTAGAGGTTGGCAATTCAACATTTAATTCTTTAAAAGTTGAGGTTAAAGAAGGCACCACATAAATCATCATTAAAATACCGATACCAACCATAGCCGTCATTATAATTGCCGGGTAAATCATAGCTCCTTTAATTTTTTTCTGAAGCATATAACTTTTTTCCATTTCATCAGAAACAACAAGCAAAGAATCCGCCAAACTGCCAGTTTCTTCCCCAGCTTTAACCATTGAAACCAACAGTTTAGAGAAAATATTGGGGTATTTAGACAAGGCTTGAGAAAAAGTACTGCCCTTACTGATTTCCTCATTCATGTCCCGCAAAATAATTTTAAACTTTTTATTTTTAGTTTGCCTTTCCATTATGATAATGGCGCGAGAAAGCGCGAGGCCAGCTGAAAGCATGGCGGCAATGTTTCGGGCAAACATTATTTTATCCTGCAGTTTTATACGGCTTAAAACCGAGTCTATTCTATTTAAAATTTCTTGAAGACCAAATTCAGACACTTCTTTAGCCGAAATTAATTTCCCACCGTCTCGGCGTATCTCTTCATATAAAGTAACTTTTGAAATTGTGTCTATGGAACGGCTTTCAATTCCCCCTCTTTTATTAATTACTTTTACGTTAAATTTCGGCATAAAATTTATTGTTCACTGTTCACAACGCGCAAGACCTCTTCGATTGTAGTTAAACCATTTACCGCTTGAAATATTCCATCTTCAAGCATTGTCATCATCCCATCTTTTTTGGCTTGAGTTTCTATTTGGTCTGCTGTTGCCCCTTTCATAATCATTTCCTTTATGGTTGTGGTCATTTTCAGCACTTCATGAATAGAAATACGACCACCATAACCATCTTCGGAATCTTTAGAAGGTTTTGGTCTATAAAATGGAATGCTCTCCCATGAAGCGTTGGCGGAGACCACTTTTTCTTTCTTAAGAAAAGAAAGTACTTTTTCTAAATCGACTCTTTTGCCCAATTGTTCAATTTCAGATTTTGTTAATTTGTGTTCCTCTTTACTTGAAGTCAGACGACGTAAAAGTCTTTGAGCGATAATTATTTTAATGGTTGAAACCAAAAGAAAAGGTTCCGCTTTCATATCAATAAGACGAGGAATTGCTCCCGCAGCCGAATTGGTGTGCAAAGTGGAAAGAACAAGGTGTCCCGTTAAAGAGGCGTTAATGGCTAAAGAGGCCGTTTCTTCATCACGAATTTCACCAACCATTATTATATCGGGGTCTTGGCGAACCAAAGTGCGAAGACCTGATGCAAAATTAAAGCCAATTTCTGATTTCACCTGGGTTTGATTTATTCGTGGCATTTGATACTCAATTGGGTCTTCAATAGTTGAAATATTAACGTCTGGTTTATTTAAAATATCAAGCAATGTATAAAGGGTTGTTGTTTTACCGCTACCAGTTGGACCAGTAGTTAAAATCATTCCGCTTGAAAGTTGGGTCGCTTCATTAATAAGTTCCAATCCTTCTCCATGAAACCCGAGCCCTTCTAAAGTAAACCCTCCTGCATTTTCTTTAAGCAAACGCATTACGGTTTTTTCACCAAAATAAGTTGGCAAAACAGAAACACGAAAAGAAACTTTTTGTGATTCAGATTCGACCTTAAAACGACCGTCCTGAGGAAGACGTTTTTCATCAAGTTTCAGATTGGAAAGCACTTTTATGCGAGCGGTGATTGATGGTCCAGCCGCTTTTGGCAAAATCATGGCATCATGCAACATTCCATCTATTCTGTAACGAATCAATACCTGATTTTCCATTGGCTCAATATGAATATCGGAAGCGTCCTGAATAATGGCGTGTTTTAAAAGTGAGTCCACAATTCTAATCACAGGCAAATCTTCCGCCAATTTTTTTAAATCATTAGCCGAAACCTCTTCTCCAGCTTCTTCCATCAAGGTTTTTAGGGAATCACTTTCTTTCTGAATTATGTCTCCAAATTCCGCTTTCAAAGATTTTTGATATTGCAAAAGGACCGATTTCATTGATTCGGTGTCGGTCAAACGAGGCAAAACTTTGAGACCGACCTTCTTTTTTACAAAATCAATAGCTCCCAAATCTTCGGTATCCAACATGGCCACTTCAAGAGAGACATTGTCTTTTCTGAAAGAAACAATGTTATGATTGCGGGCAATCGGCTCGGGTATAAGACTTAAAATTTCGAAATCAACCTTTTGTCCTTTCAAGTTCACAAAGGGAATGCCGAGAATATAGGCCTGAATGCGACGCAAATCATCCTCTGATAATTTGCCGGAGGAAACTAATACCTGTCCTACGTTTTGGTCCTTACTCACAGACTCTTTTTCAGCGATTTCAAAATCACTCCGATTAACTAATCCAGAATCAAGAATAAATTCTTTTAATTGATCCTCTTGTATGTGCATAAATTATTATAGAGACCGCATTCTCTTTACGAACAATTATATCAGAGCCCTAAAATTAATCTCTTAAACTTGTGTGCAAAAAATAATTTCGCCTAGAGACCCTGTAAAATTTTTAATTTTTCTTCGCTTGATACTGTAGGAGGTTTCTTTTTTGCTTTAGAAAGTTGCTCTAGTATTTCCTCTTTTTTCTCAACGCTGATAGCCGTGGGTGAAGGATTATTTCTCAAATCTTCCAAAACCTCCTTTTTTTCTTCTGCGGTAAGAGGCCTTCCAATTATTGAATTCTTTTTTGAAGTAATGCGGTCATAAACAATCCAAACTAACCACAGCAAAAACAAAGAAAGTAAAAGGGTGACAAGCCATTTGGCTAAAGGGGTTCTGTTTTGTCCTTCTTCTTTAAATTCTTTTAGCAAATCATCAGATAAACTCATTTGTTCCATTATACTCAATAAATATAGCCATTGGATTTAAAAAATGTGGATACTTGACAAAAATCACTAAGTCCAATAAACTCCCTTTATTACTGCAAAGTCCGCCCCATAAAGGCGGACTTTGTTTCTAAAGGTTAATATAAACAGATATGTTTGATTTAAAAGTTATAAATTCGGTATTAAATGAACTTGAAAGCGATCGCGGTATACCGAGAGAAAAAATAGTTGAGGCAATTGAAGCTTCTTTTGCTACCGCTTACAGAAAAGAATATGGGAAGAAAGGGCAAATTGTTCGCGCTCATTTTGACACAAGCACAGGAGCTCTAAATTTTGAGCAGGTAAAGTTGGTTGTTGATAAAACAGGAGTCAAAATGCCTGATGAAGTAGAAGCGGAATTATCTGGCGAAAAAGAACCGGATCCAGAAGATTTTCGTCCACGTTTTAACGAAGACCATCATATTTTACTGTCTGACGCTAAACGTATAAAAAGAGAAGCTGAACTTGATGAAGAAATTACTTTCCCGCTTGAAACAAAGTCGGACTTCGGACGCATTGCCGCTCAAACCGCCAAGCAAGTCATAATTCAAAAAATAAGAGAGGCGGAAAAGGTTTCGGTAGTTTCTGAATTCGGTAAACGCGAGGGAGAAATTGTAGTTGGAACGGTTGAAAGGATTGAACGTGGAGCCCTTTTTGTGAACCTAGGCAGGGCTGTGGGAGTCCTTTCTTATGAAGAACAAATTCCGGGTGAACGCTACAAACAAGGTGAGCGTGTAAGGGCATATTTATTTGCAGTGGAAGAAAGTCCGCGCGGGGTTTTCCTTAAACTTTCTCGTTCTCACCCTAAATTTTTGGCAAAATTATTTGAACAAGAAACACCAGAAATTAGTAATGGTGTTGTTGAGATAAAATCTATTGCCAGAGAGGCGGGTTCTCGTTCAAAAGTGGGCGTGGCTTCAAACGATCCTCATATTGACCCCGTTGGTTCAATGGTTGGACAGCGCGGAGTCCGTGTTTCTACTGTCATGAGTGAACTCGGCGGTGAAAAAATAGATGTGATTGAGTGGTCAGAGGATCCCAAAAAGTTTATAGAGGATGCCTTGTCCCCTGCTAAAGTTTTAGAAGTTACGGTTGACCCTGAAACCCATCAAGCAAAAGTGATTGTTTCTGAAGACCAGCAATCCCTAGCAATTGGAAAGGGTGGACAAAACGTTCGTCTTGCCGCAAAACTAACTGGTTGGCGTATAGATATAGCTTCAATGGCTGGAGAAAGTGTGGGTAGTTCAGAAGAAGACGAGTCCGTAGCATAAAACATCGAAAAAACATCCCGTGAAAAAACTTAAACGTTTTTTCACGGGATGTTTTGCATTTATATCTATTGTTCTGTAAGCTAATATCTAAAATCTAACAGCTAAAAACTAATCATTATGAATCTTTGGCATGATATCTCCTCGGGTGTAGCTGATGAAATGAACGTTATTGTAGAAATTCCGAAGGGCTCTAATAATAAATACGAAATTGATAAGGAAACGGGCATGATTGCGCTTGACCGTGTATTACATAGCGCTCAAACATTCCCTTTCGATTATGGATTTGTCCCTCAAACACTTTGGGATGACAATGACGCTCTTGATGTGATATTGCTTACCACAAATCCTCTACCGTCAGGCATCTTGGTGCGCGCAAGACCAATTGCCATTATGAATATGATTGATACGGGTGAAAGTGATGACAAAATCATTGCGGTTCCAATTGATGACCCGCGCTTTAGGGAGATGCAGGATTTGAAAGACATAAACCCACACACGCTAAAAGAAATTGAACATTTTTATTCAACCTATAAACAACTGCAGAGCAAAGAAGTAAAAGTGACTGGTTTTTCAGACAAAGCAGAAGCCAAAGCCACTTTTGAAAAGTCGCTCAAACTTTACAATAAAAAGTTTAAAAAATAAGATATTTTGTTATCAACATAACAAAATTATCACTCCCAATTTAAGCGTTATATAATAGGAGAGTCAGATAAGTATTAACATTTAATTAATAAATTATGAGAATAGAGAAAAATAAGATATTAATCATTCTTTTGGGTTTATCCATAATTTTGGGTGGGGCTTCATTTGCCAGCGCCATAACTGACCCGGCTCAAACAGGAGAATCAACAACTGGAGACGTTCTCCCTGCTCCAAAACCAACTCAAATAATAACCCCTGAAATGAGGGCTAAGTCAATCGAGGCTGAAAAGTTAAGGATTTTAAACAATACCATAAAAAAAGATGTGAAAAATGTTCAGCAGGAAAAAAGAATTGATATAAAAAATGTTCGTCAAGAAACGGCCAAGGACATAAAGAATGTGCGCCTAGAAACAAAAGGCGAGATAAAAGATAATCGAGTAGAACTTAAAAGTGCTGTGGAAATGGCTAAACAAGATGGCTTAACCCAAGAAGAAAGGAGTCGATTGAAAGAAAAATCAGAAGCAATGAGATTGGATAATAAGAATCTTAGGGAAGATGCGCAGGAAAAAATAAAGTTAGAACGTGAAACTGGATTCCAAGAGATTAAAGAGCGCCGTGAAGAATCGCGTGAGGACATAAAGAGAATTTTGGAAGAGCGTAAAACAAAAATTGCCTCGTCAACCGATCAGCGTCGTGAGGAAATGAAACAAAAAGCACTGGAAAGAGTCGCGGCCTTAGTTGAAAAAGTTGTAAAAAGATTTAGCGCCGCCATTGAACGCCTTGAGAAACTTTCAGCCAGAATTCAAAGCCGAGTTGATAAAATCAAAGCGGCTGGAGGAAATACTTCTACCGCAGAAACAGAACTAGCCAATGCGACTGTCTCTATTGCTAACGCCAAAAACGGTATTTCTAACATAAGTTCCACCTTTGGAAATGTCGCCACCTCCGCTGACCCTAAAAACCAAGCCGAAGCCCTTAAACAAGTAGCTAAAGGAGTAAGTGATGAAATCAAAATGGCCGGGGAGTCATTACGCAAAGCGATTATTTCTCTCCAAGGTCAAAGAGGTGCCACTACCACAAGCACTACAGTAATATCTACGGAAAACACGAATACCGCGAGTGAGTCGAGCGCGGAAGGAACACAGACAACAGAAAGCTCTAATACTGTTCAATAAAAGATAGTTTAATACAAAAATATGGATGGAATAAATACATCAAATCAAATGGGGGGAGCGCCAATACCAACAATGAACCCGATGCCAGAAAATCATCAGAAAACATCGGCAGGACCAATTATTGGTTCCATTATTGTTGTTTTAGTAGTTGTTCTCGGCGGACTTTACCTATACGGTCAACAATTGGGACAGAAAAATTTAGAAAATGTTTCGCCAGAAGAAATCGGAACAACAATTGACCAAGCCACTTTGAACCTGGAAAAACAGGGCGCAACCGATGACTTGGGGGAAATTAACGCTGATTTAAACACAACGAATTTGGACAATTTGGACGCTGAGCTTAAAGGCATTGACGCAGAACTCACTATCTAAACTAAAATGTCTTCCAAAAAGCCCCTCCGCCTAAGGCGGAGGGGCTTTTTGATTTACAACTTGCCCCCGTAGTGAGTTTTGGCATTAGCTTCGCCGTGCGTCTTTGACGCGATGCCAAAATCTACTACGGGGTTGCCAAATTCAAAATTTAATTTAAACTAGTAAATTCTTTACCCCGTTAGGCAAAAATTTAATATCTAACGGAAAAAATTAAACATTTATGAAAGAACACAATCACCATAATCACGACCATCATGACCATAATAATCACAATCATAGTTATAAAGACGAGAAGCTTTTTGAAAATATTAATGTTTCAAAACTTCCCAAAAGTGAAATTTCTATTGCAGGGTCTATTAGCACAAAAGCGCTAGAATTATTCAAAACGGAGGCCTTGAATCATTTTAAGAAAGAAGTAGATTTGCCGGGTTTTAGAAAAGGAATGGTTCCGGAAAAAATAATTCTGGAAAAAGTTGGTGAATTGGCAATACTAGAAAGGGCTGGGGAAATAGCCTTGCAAAGGAGTTGCTCCGAAATATTGCTTGAAAGTAAAATCGAACCTCTGGGAAATCCGCAAATATCCATAACTAAATTGGCTATAGGAAATCCTATGGAATTTAAGATTACCGTCGCGATTTTTCCTCAATTTGATTTACCGGATTATAAAAATATAGCTAAAAAATCTTCGGTGAAAGGAAAAATTGAAATAACAGATAAAGAAATAGAAGATACTATTAATACTGTTCGTAAAATGTCACTTAAAAAATTACCAAGCGAAGTCATAAGTGATAAGGATTTACCAGAATTGAATGATGATTTTGTAAAAACTATAGGGAACTTTGAAAACGTTGAGGATTTTAAGAAAAAACTCACGGAAAATATTAAAAAAGAAAAGGAATTAAAAAATAAAGAGAAAAATCGTCTATCTATTATCAAAGCAGTAATAGAAAAAACGGAAATAGAAGTTCCCGAAGTTATTGTTGAGGGAGAACTTGATCGTATGATTGGTCAAATGAAAGATGATGTAACGCGTATGAATTTAAATTTTCCTGATTATTTAAAGAAAATAAATAAAAGCGAGATTGATTTAAGAAAAGAATGGGAAAAAGATGCCACAGAAAGAGCTAAGATGGAATTAATATTAGATGCTATAGGGAGAGTTGAGAAAATTGTGTCAACAGATGAGGAAGTAGACAAAGAAGTGAAACACTTGGAAGAACACTATAAGGATACAGACAAGGTACGCGCTACCTCCTATTTCCGTCACGTCATAAAAAACGAAAAAGTGTTTGAGTTTTTAGAGGGAAATTTGCAGTAGAGCAATTCTAGTTTTTTCGAATTCTTTCAAAAGTGATAGCTCTTTACTGTTTCGGCATTTAGCTCTCCCCATTTTATGTGGCTTACATAATGAACATGAGTGTTTTTTTAATTTATATCTTTTGCGCATAATTATTTGTAAACATTTCCCCGCCAGTCAACGTTGTCAATAAAAGCAGATAAATTATCAAAATCAAATGAAACAATAATACGCATTTTCCCTTTTCTAATTCTGTAAAAACCAAGCCACTTTCCTTTAAGTTTCCCAATGTCGATGTTTTCGTTTTCCCCCTGAAATCTTCTAATAGCCACAGCAATAATGTCCCCAACTTCTTCTGTGGGAATATGATTTTTTTCTAAAAATTGCAATGCAACTTTACTGGCAGTTATGTGCCATTTCATAATTACACTTCAAGCGTAAAGCTCATAGCCCTTTTAGGTGTCGGCTTTTTGTATAGGCGTTCAATATTTTTTTGTTCGCGTGGAGAAATAAAAGGTGCTCCAAAAGCACGGAGTTTCATAAATTCGGCACTTATTGCTTTATGAACACTTTTTTCAACAATCATTCTAATTTGTTTTTCATTTATCATTGCCATAGTACGGTAATATTATACTATTACTAAGTGCAAATCAAACTAGAGATTATGGGTAATTCCTGATTTTTATCTTGTCGCCATGCTTTATTTTTATTATTTATATGAACACTCTTTTTCCAAAAACAAAAAAGGAAATTAAATTCAAATTCAATTTTGACGGTTGGTGTTTTGCCATTGTTAATAATCGCTTAGCCGAGGTTTATTTTGATAATGACGACAAAAATAAAAAATCCAATATCTGGGCACATTGTTATGTAAAAAAGAGTGAATACAAAACTAAGCGCGAACAGAAAATGATTTTAGAAGATACCAAAAAATGCAAATTTTCTTACCGCAACAAGAAATATAAAAGGGTTGATAAAAAGTAGTAACTCCTTACTCTAATGTTCTCAAGAACATTAGAGTAAGGAGTGTGAAATAAAAAAATTTAAACTTCTGAAAAATCAAAGTTAATGTATACTTAAAGTCATTAAAAATAATCGAACTTTTATGGAACAACCAGGAAGAGACTTTGCTAGTGAGGTAGAAAAGGGGGCTGTCCACATGGATCCTTCACAAGAAGATGTGGAATTAATTGCGGCACTGAAAAGAAACAATGGTGATGCTGAAGCAACTTTTTTGGACCTTGCCGAAAAAGGAAATCTGAACGATTCCACACACCGCGCCCGACTGGCTCGCTTATTAAAGAAATGGGATGACCTCTCAGCCCCAACCCTGCACTAAAAACTTTTGCAAAAGAAAAAATTTTTGAATTCTTAAGGGACAAAAGCAGTTCTATCCCCAGTTATTCTAATGTTCTCAAGAACCTTAGAATAAGGAGCAGCCCCTGTTTTGCAAAAATATGGTCTGTGGCTAAAGAACCAGAAATAATGTTTTCTATTTTTTAATTAAATTAAGAAATTGCTCCGTAGATACACCAGCGTCTCTTATGATTTTTCTTAAAAGCCCTCTGCCGACAACTTTGTAATCTGGTATTGTAATCGGCCATTGCGGTCTAGCGGGATTTATCAATCTGACATGACTGCTTCTTTGGCGAATGACTACATAACCCATTTTTAGAAAAACTTTAAGAATGTCTTTACCTGACAGGGATGGCAGACGTGACATAAAGAATTACAAAGATATTGTATGCAAACTTACCTCTTGGGGGTGATAGTTTTGGACCGTCTTCTGATTTTCCTTCTCTTCTAAACAAAGTTCTATAACTTCTCTAATGTTTTTAAGTGCCACATCTAGAGTTTTTCCTTGTGTATAACAACCACTCAAAAGTGGGCATTCCACAACGTAAAAACTGTCCTCGTCTTTTTCAACAATTATTGGAAATTTTTTACCCTTATAAATAGAGACGGCAAGTTTTTTCATACCATATTTTATAACACAATCACAATAAATCTACAACCCGCCTCCGCTTAAGAAAGCTTCGGCGGGCAAGTGAAAAAGTTTTCCAGTTTTTGGAAAACTAGAAATATGCTTAATGGATTGTTTCTCTTGCTTTGAGACGGCCATCTATCCATTCATCAAGCGACATCGGACTTGAGCAAAAGAGTTCCAACTCTTGGTCGCTAAACTGATCCCCCGTTTTCATATATATAATGGCATGCAAGGCACTGTTTGAAATCTCTTTCAGTCGAGCCGTGTCAAACTTATTTACAAACTGCATTCGGTCAACATACGCTCTAATTAAAGATGCCTTGGCGGAAAGTGGCTTGTCGCTGTCTTGCTCTAAAATCAACGCCCTTGTTTTAATCGCCTCAAAATCTTCTGGCTTTATAACTTCACCGGCATTCACTAATCCCTCTTCTTCAAACAGCGCTCGGAGCGCCTGATTATCAAAATCCTTAATTTCCTCAAGCGCCAAGGCATTTATTGACGGCTTGCTCCCCCCTAACTCTAAATTATTATTCATATATGTTGTTCATATTACCCCCCTTTTTTTCAGAAAACTCCTTTTCAAAATTCTCTGAAAAAGTTATTCTTTGAGTATCAAACCTATTCTTGATGTGACAATTTTGTCTCTTTTTCTTTTCTACTTCTCTCTTTTGCTTCAAAAACATCTAGATTGTAAGAAAGATCGGACATTATAACATCAACCTTGCGTTTAGCTATTTTTGATACAGTTTTATCAACAACAATTCCTAGTTTTTGGGACTCTATCTCATCGTCAACCATTTGGTTTGCAATCTGTGCAACATCTCGCATAATATCGTCAGCGGTTATTTTATTTGTTCCCCTTATCTTATCTAGAGTTGACCTCTTTTTATTGCGCCTCTCAGCTTCCTCAACCCAGGATCTTCTATTATACTCTCCAATTATCTCATCTAATAACCGCTGAAAATTGCTACGATTATCATTGGATTCCTCTTGTACTGGATCTGGTCTTTCTAAATTAGGCTGCATATTTTTATATTCTTATTCTGACACCATCATTTTATCACAACTTTTCCTTTCAGAAAATTCTCTTTGTAAATTCTCTGAAAGAAAGGCGAAACAAGTTCGCCTTGAGACATAGGGAGTGGCACAGCTATGGAAGATACCCGCCGGCAAAGCCTCGAGCTGGGTCGCCGTAAACATCTTTTAGGCCACAAGTCGCCATCCACTGGCTGATCATTTCAGGCGACCCGCCCATTAGAACTTTCTTACGCCGACCATCTCGTTGCGGTAAGCCGACACCAAGAAAAGCAATGCCCTCACGCGCAGAGGCTTCCAGAAGCTCCGGCATAGTTTCTTCACCAAAATCAGCCAGAAGACCAAACGGAGTTTCCACGGCACGTTCACGGACTGCTTTGCGCGCTCGTTCAACATGAGCCGAAATTAATTCCTCGCTTTTACCCTGAAACTTCGCGCGGCTCTTTATACGCCAAAGCAGCAATTCTTCAGGGTCAACGGTCGAACATTTTCCCGCATAAGCATGGGCCAAGCAATGGTCAGCTGCTGCGGTAAAAATGTGATCCCGTGTCGGCTTCAAAATTAATCTGTTTTCCCAAGCGACATTCCAGAGAAGTTGGTAAACCTGTCCTATCGACGAAGCTTGCCAGAATTCACTTGGTCCCTTGCCGTAACCTGGGTCACCCGGGTTGTGATGATCCACAATATATTCCGGTTTTTTGCCATGGAATCCGCATTCAACCCAGGCGCTAAATCTTTCCACATCCAAGCCGCTTTCCGGCAAAGTGCTGTCGGCTTTGTAAGCATTGCCGGCAAAAACTCTCTTTCCTGAAGCTGCTGCGTACACAACTGTTTGACTACAATCAAGAAGAAGCTTCTCAATTGCTTCCATCTCCGGGTCCGGCGCACCGAGAACCCATAAATCTATAACCGTTTCCATGAACTCCCCCTTTGAATTTAGAAGAACTAAAGAAACAACATTGTTTCCTTTCAGAGATTTCTCAAGTTTTTGCGAAAAATCTCTGAAAGGAAGACGAGTATTGAAACTCGCCTTTTTTAAAGACATGGTGTCTTCCTGACAAACTGCCGCCAGCGACGCCTATAGTTTTTATCTTTGGCCGATCGTTCATCAACCGGCTTTTGACAATTCGGGCACTTTATATATTTAGTATTCCCGAAAAGGGCCACCTCTGCCGTGAGATTTTTCTCAACCTCACGACTCGCGTTCAATCTGCACACTCTACACTCCAAAAAAGAAGCCAATCTCAAACTCAAACGCATGACACTCCCTCCAACTTTAAAAAATTGTGAAGAACTTTTACTTTATCAGTCCGCGAAGCTTTGTGGACTAAAGAAAGTACTCAAACATTGCTGTTTGAGTAAACTGACAGCCCTGCATACGCTCGCAGGCTCACGAGACTCAATTCCAGTGGGTGTGCCCCGCTTCTCTTTAGCGGTTAGCGTTTACCCCTGGTGATCCCGAGAAGGTTTCGTTTAATCCTCCAACGGAATTGATTATTTATATCGCGCCATTATTCAAAGCGCTTAGGACTACATCAGTAGATCCAGATCATTGGAGCCTCCTTATTTTGAAGAACTTTTGGAATGGGAATTTTATGAGCTCCCTTTTTCTCAAATAGTTAACACGCCAACTATTAGGGCGAAGAGGTTTTTACTGGATCTTGCCAGTTTTAAAGACCGGGAACTTCGACATCGTTTTCATTCACGAGCCGCAGTTTTTCCCAACTCTTCCCTTGAAAGCCCTCTCGATAGGCAATAAGACGAGTTGCCTCGATGGATTCTTCCGGGGTCTCGGCCGTTATGGGAGCCAGAATGTGGTAACCACGTGTGTCCCCACAGTCTTCTCCGTCACAAAAAACACAGCCATGTTCTCTCAACAGCCAGAAATTCACTTTTTCTCCTTGTTAAATAACGAAATAACGATTAAATAACGAAATAACGAAATGGGCTTCGCTACCTATCTTCCTGTGTTTAATAATAGCGTATATTTTATCTTTTGTCAATATTTTAATGATGATAAAATTATGATAACTTTACCTTATTATATAAGGATAAATTGTTACTTATGATACAAAATCTTGATAAAAAAGGAGTTAATGGTTTGAATATTAAATTACAAAAGCTTGGTTTAAGCGAAAAAGAGGGGTCTGTGTATCTCTTTCTGTTAGGTCGTAGCGTTGAAGTGGGCAGTTCAAAAATAGTCACGGGACTTAAATTACATGGACAATATGTATACCAAGCTCTTTACTCTCTTGAGGAAAAAGGTCTTATCAAGCATGTAATAAAAAATGGGCGTAAAAAGTGGAGTGCCAATTCCCCAAAACGCCTTGAGATGCTAATTAAAGAAAAACAGATTATCGCCAGTGAACTGGAAAATAATTTGCATAATTTGTTTGCCCACACCCAAGAACAAGAATTTGAAGTGTACCAAGGGAGAGACCAGTTTATAGTTCACGAATTTCAAATGATAGATAATGCAGCAGAAGGCGATTTTATTGATATCTTGGGGGGGCAAAAGAAATTTCGCGAACTTATGGGAGAAGAAGCGGAAGAATACAATAAAAAAAGTATGGGGAAAAAAGTTAAAATACGAATTATAGGGTCACATGAACAAGTTGATTACTTAAAGAAGATCAAAGAAAACAGACCTTATTTCGATTATCGAACTATGCCCAACTTCAACGAAGGCATGGTGAGCACTTCCATACGTCCTCAAAGTATCACTTTTCAAGTGTATGGTAGTCCAATACTTATCTTCACGATAAAAAGTTCTGATATTGCGCAAAATTACAAAAATTTCTTTGAGGCACTGTGGCTCTTGTGTCCTGCAGAGTAAATCTGTTAATATGCAAGTCTAAGCTAATTACCTAATCGTCTAATTTATCTAATTTTATGTCTATACTGGTTCCAATTGTAATTAAAAAGAGTGCCGATGGCGAAAGAGCTTACGATATTTATTCGCGCCTTCTTGAAGATAGAATTATTTTCTTGGGTGGTCCCATTGATGATAATGTGGCTAACATTGTCATTGCTCAATTGCTATACCTTGAATCAATTGATGCCAAAAAAGATATTTTCCTATACATAAATTCTCCAGGAGGCGCTGTCACAGCAGGTCTTGCCATATTAGATACCATGAATTATGTAAAGCCAGATGTGGCAACCGTTTGTGTGGGAATAGCCGCCTCTGCCGCCGCCGTCATACTTTCTGCTGGTGAGAAAGGAAAACGTTTTGCTTTGCCAAATTCTGAAGTAATGATTCATCAGCCATGGGGAGGGGCCGAAGGTCAAGCTACCGACATAGAAATTACAGCTAAACACATAATCAAAACCCGAGAAACTTTAAATAGAATTTTGGCCAAAAACACAGGTCAGCCTCTCATAAAAATAGAAAAAGATGTGGAGCGTGATTACTATATGTCATCGGATGAAGCCAAAAAGTACGGAATATTGGACGAAATTCATAAAAGTAGCGCTGGAGAAAAGCCAGAAAAGAAATAGCTAATAGGAATAATTAGAAAACAGGAGAGCAAAGCCCTTCCCTGGTTTTGTTAAACAAAACCAGGGAAGGGCTTTGCATTTTTATACAAATATGGATAGTATGTGAGTATTACCAAATTTAGAAAATTAATCCCTGTTTTATAGACGACTTTCTGAAAATCTTCCCGAAATTACCGCAATTTTAGACCAAATGAAAATTTCTATCAAGAAACAAGCGATATTGCAAAAGTACAGAATGCTCTAAGTAAAGCAGGGTAAGAACCCTGTATGTCATTAAAAATAATATTAGCCCTTTTGGGAATAGGCACCATCGTTGGTGGTATTTTAGGTTATTTTATTCGTTATCTGATCACACTAGGAAAACGCGGTTCCGTTGAAATTGAGCTGAAAAAGATGGAGCTCAAAGCGAAAGAAGAAGCTGAAATAATTCTCGGGGAAGCCAAGAAGAAAGTGGAAGAATTGGAAAAGCATTCCAAAGAAGAAGGTAAGGAGCGAGAAGAAAAAATACAAAAATCAGAAGAGCGCCTTATAAAAAAGGAGGAGCTTTTGGATAAGCGCCAAGTTGATATTGATCAAGAAGTTAATCATATTAAAGATAAAGTCGCTGAAATAAAACAAATAAAAGAGAAAGCTGAGATTTTAGAAAAAGAAAAACAAGTTGAACTTGAAAGAGTGGCAGGTCTTTCAAAAGATGAAGCTAAAGAAGAACTTGTAAAAGCGATTGAACGACAGTCGGAGGATGACATAATGCAGCGTATTCAAAAACTAGAACAAACTGGTCAAGAAAAATTAGAAAAGCGCGCCAAAGAAATAATAATTTCCGCCATTCACCGTTTCGGCAATTCTGTCGCGGCAGACACCATGGCCACTTCTGTTTCTATTCCTTCGGACGAAATAAAAGGGAAAATCATAGGTAAAGAAGGCAGAAATATAAAGGCCTTTGAAAGAGCCACCGGCGTTGAAGTCATAGTGGATGAAACACCAGGAGTCATTACCATATCTTGCTTTGACCCCGTGCGTCGCCAAATTGCTCGCGTGGCTCTTGAAAACTTAATAATAGACGGCCGAATTCAGCCGGCTAAAATTGAAGAACTTGTAGAAAAAGCCAGAAATGAAATGGGCAAAATTATCAAGGAAAAAGGCGAGCAGGCCTGTTATGAATGCGGAATATTTAATCTAGACCCAAGAGTTATATCAATTCTAGGACGCCTACATTTCCGCACAAGTTATGGTCAAAATGTTTTACAACACTCAATTGAGATGGCTCATATTGCCGGTGTTATGGCGGAAGAACTTGGCGCCAATGTGGCGGTTGCTAAAGCGGGAGCCCTTTTACATGACATAGGCAAAGCCGTGGACCACGAAGTGCAAGGAACACACGTTGAGATTGGTCGCCGAATCCTACAAAAATTTGGAGTCGGTGAGCAAATTATTATCGCCGTGTCTGCTCACCACGAGGAATACCCTTATGAAAATGTAGAGTCCATACTGGTACAAGTGGCTGATGCTATTTCTGGCGGTCGCCCTGGGGCTCGTCGTGACACCATAGAAAATTATATAAAACGCCTTGGCGATCTTGAAGCCATAGCCACCTCATTTCTTGGTGTTGAAAAGGCCTTTGCCATTCAAGCCGGTCGTGAAATGCGTGTTTTTGTTAAACCCGACCAAATTTCCGACCTTGAAGCGCGTAAATTGGCCAAAGACATAGCCACTCGCATTGAACAAGAAATGAAATATCCAGGGGAAATCAAAGTTAATGTTATTCGCGAAAGTCGTTCCATCGAATACGCTCGTTAATATGTTTTAGATTCCCATTTTTTGCGCTACTTGCACAAAAAATGGCCTATTATATACTTATTTCATTGGTCGAAAACAATAAACCCACTTCATTTTTAATAAATATGAATAAAGCAGGATTGGTTGATGCGGTACAAGGAGTTTTGGGTGGCACCAAAGTGCAAGCAGAGCAAGCGGTTGAAACATTTATAGGCGGTATAGTTAATGAATTAAAAAAGGGCGGCGAAGTATCAATTGCTGGTCTTGGAATATTCACCGTCAAACAACGCGCCGCTCGCACTGCCAGAAACCCACGCACAGGAGAAATGGTGCAGGTAAAAGCTATGAAAGTACCGAAATTCCGCGCCGCTAAAGCTTTGAAAGAAGCTGTTAAGTAAAATTCTTCAAACTTTTGGAGAAAAGAAAAAAGCCCCAGATTAGCACGGGGTTTTTTCTTTTTTTAATTAAATAAAAGAATCGCTCCTTACAGGAGCAGTCCCCTCATTGGATATTTTATTTCGCTTCACTCATAAAATCTGCTCAATGAGAATTCGATTCTCCCACGGAAGTGCTCCTGCACTTCCTATCCTCGCATCGGCAATAACAAAAAATCTCTTCGCCAAAACGGAAGAGATTTTTTGTTAAAAGCCTTGTCCCACAATAATTCATTCTCCGTCGAGAATGAATTTTCCAGGCCCGGACTCGGCATTTTTTGTACTCAAAAAATATGCCTCCGTCTCACGCGAGTACAAAAAAATCCCAAGCAGTTGGGATTTTTTTGTCTCTTGTGCGGGATGGGAGAATCGAACTCCCGACATCAGTTTGGAAAACTGAAGTTATACCATTTAACTAATCCCGCAAATTCTTGCTTCGCTACTATAGCAAAGCATTATCTTATCTTCAACAAAATAATGATAATATTAATTAATGTTTTCTCTATTTGAAACTTTAATAAAAGTGGCTGCAGTTGGCTTCATTTCCCTTCTCGTTGCGGCAAACATCATTTCTCCCAACAAAACAAATACTTATGTTAAAGAAGATTTGAAAATAGCGACCACTACCCCATTAAACATAATTCTATCTACCTCTACAGAAGAAAAAATTGTCGAAATATCACAATCTTCATCCACTCCCGAAATAAAAACCATAACCAAAATTGAAAAAACCACAAAAATACCGAGCCCAAACACCCCAAACAAAACAAATGACCCCATAAAAGAAACTCTCGCCCCAATTGAAGAAAAATTAAACCTTTCCATTAAACAAATTGCAGAAACTCCGCAAGTAATTCCTAACGCCAATGAGGTCAATGTTTTGGTGAGAAAAGCCGCTGTAAACATCCTTTGTTATACCGAAGCTGGAAGTATTTTGAGACCACTCACAGGAAGCGGGATCATTATAGATGAGAGAGGTGTTATTCTTACAAACGCTCACTTAGCTCAATACTTTCTTCTTAAAGATTTCCCAACCCCAAACAACATCGATTGCATCATTAGAACGGGAAGCCCAGCGACAATAACTTACAGGGGGGAACTTTTATACATCTCCCCTCCTTGGGTTGAAGAAAATAAAAAAAATATAATTGAAGAAAATCCATTGGGGACAGGCGAACACGATTTTGGCCTCATTCTAATAACAAGTTCTGCCAATAAAGATATACCCCTACCCGTCACCTTTCCTTTTATCCCCTTTAATACTGAAGAACCCAATGAAAAAATGGCTCTTTCGGACTCTTATGTCGTCGTCGCCTACCCTGCTGGCTTTTTAGGCGGTCTCACCGTTTTGCAAAATCTCTACATTTCTTCAACCGTTTCCAGCATTAAACAATTCTTTACTTTTAAAGACACAACCCTGGACTTAATGTCTTTAGGTGGCTCGATTTTGGCCCAAAAAGGATCATCTGGGGGTGCTGTGGTAAATGTAAGAGAAAAGAAAGTCGTGGGAATTATTGTGACCACAACCACAGAGGGCACCACTTCAGCTAGAGACATGCGCGCCATTACCCTTTCGCATATAAACCGAAGCATTCAAGCCGTAACGAATCAGGGTTTAAGCGAATATCTTTCGGACAATTTAGTAAAAAAAGTTCTGGACTTTCGTCTAAGTAAATTTGATTATTTAAAAAACATTCTTGTTGGAGAATTAACGCACAACTAATTAAAGAACAACAGTAATCCTCCAATCGCTAGGATTATAAAAAAGAAAGTTACTAGAGTGTAAATAAAAAGTGACACCGCTTCCCTCTTTTTCCCCTCCATATACCAAAGTATTGGCTTACCAAGCACAAGACCCGCAGTTACAGATGCTGAAAAAACAAAAAGTGACAACATAAAAATTGGTATCAAAATAAATGGCTCCTCTATTTGGAGACGCTTTGGGACAAAAAATAAAAAACTAGCAACAAGTGCAATATAAGCAACTGTCGCGAAGGCGTTAAAGATTGCGGTTTTAAGTATTGGGGTCATACAACTAAAACTGTCCTCGCTTCTCTAAGTCACTTTTTACTTTTTTCTAACTTTTCTAATCTATCTTTTATAGACTCTACCAAGTTTGCAAGTTCATTAAACTTTTTAGGAAAATCAGAAATTTTATCAGATCCTTTTATCATGTGTTTTTGTTTACTTTTAAGGCTTTCGACCAAATATTGGATAATTTTGTCTCCTATTTTTATACCATTTTCACATTCATTTATGGTAAGTTTTTGGGCTGAAAACATCTTGTGTGCCAGAGCATCTCTTTTATCTTTGTAACTTTTAAGATCAGTAATCAAATTCAAATCAGAATCATTTTGAGCACAAACATTCAAATAACTAATTAGGGCTCCGAGCTGTAATCTTTCTAATTCCTTCTCAAAATTACCAGTTGGGTTAAAAGATCTAAGAAAAATCAATTTTACCAGATAAAATTGAACTTCGTTCGTTTGAAGAATAAATCTGCCATACTTACTATTTTCTTTAATTTCATTTTGCTTAAAAACTTCTTCGACAAATTTTTTACGTAACCTTACATATTCTCGAGCTCTAGTTTCCTTATCTTTATTCACCATCTGACCATCTCTAACCAAACCAGCTAACTCATGGTAACGCTTAAAAACAAGTTCTTTTGTTACTTCGGATTCATCCATACTTTAGATTTTAAAGATTTTGAATTAAATTCTTCATAGTCGGGGCGCTGGGTGAGAACGCGAAGCGTTCGCAAGACCTTGTGAGGTATTTTAGAACGGAGTTATAAAATATCCACAAGGTATAGAGCTTCTGTAAGAAGTCGAACCTTTCTACTTAAATTTCTTATAGAAATTTCCGCAGAAGTATCCCATACTTCTGGTTAAAAGATTTTTTAAATTAAGTTCATAGTCGGGGCGCTGGGAATCGAACCCAGTCTACTTGATCCCAAATCAAGCGTACTACCGGTATACTACGCCCCGACTATGAACTCAATATCTAAATTTCAAAAATCTTTTAACCCCAAATCAAACACTAGCAACACCTTCGGTGAGCAGTGCCGGCATATTCACCCGCCTAAATTTTGCTCGGCAAAACTTTGGCGGGCAAGCCCCGTAAAAACAAAAACAATACTAACATTAAAAAGTGTAAATGTCTTAAAGGACATAAAAGACATCTAGAAAATTCCCTCTATATACTTAACTTTAGCTTTTTTATTCTCCTTGTCCAAAATAACCACTATCAAATCCATTTGCCAATCGCTCTCCCCTTCTCCTTTTTCTAATAAATAAGAGTTTATAGTCCTTTCAAGGCGCCTTAGCTTAAAAGGGTGCACATTTTCCTCTGCTTTAAAGCCAGATGTTTCATGTGTAACGGTTTTAACCTCAATAAAGTAGAGATTATTCCCTTTCTTACAGATAATATCTATTTCACCCCAAGGTTTAAGATAGTTACGCTCTAACAATTTAAAACCCTTACTCTCTAAATACTTAATGGCAATGGATTCACCCAAATCCCCTATTTTTCTCTTTTCTGTCTTTTTTTTAGGTTTAAAATCTTTCACGTGTAATCTTTTCTTTAATTTTTCTAGTGTTTCACGTGAAAACTATTATTTTATTTCACATGAAACTATTTACTCTTAAAATGTCAAATAATGGCTTACTTTGGCTCTTTAATGACTTTTAGCACAGAAATTTACTTTTTTACAATTGTCTTTTATAAACACAATCCCCATTTTTATCCACAATTTTTATAATTTGGCTTAAATAAAGAGTTTTCTGGACTTTTTTTTGACATATTCAAATGTCCGTTATTATTTTCTGTCCTTTTAAGCTCTTTTTACCTATTTTAGTGCGAGTAGGGAGACGCTTCGCTATCGAACACCTTGGAAACCTCTCGGTTTTCCAACTCTCGCTTCGCTCGTTGCCTTCCTCCACGGGAAACTTCCGTTTCCCGACCCCTTCCCAGTTCGATTCTCCCCATATGGTGCGGGTAGGGAGAATCGAACTCCCATCATTTGATTGGCAACCAAATGTTCTACCATTGAACCATACCCGCTATACAAACCTACTTGGGAATTCTAATATAAATATCCTATTTCTCCAAAAAATGGACTCGTTCCTTACAGGAACAGTACCCCAATTGGATTTTTCTTACGCCTACGGCTTATAAAAATCTCAATCGGGCTTCGAGTCCCGCGGACACCTCCTAAAAGCAAAATTACCATTGAAAAACAATGCTAATTTTGCTTTGGCGCCCCCGGCAGGACTCGAACCCACAATAACAGTTCCGAAGACTGCTGTGATATCCATTTCACCACGGAGGCAATTATCTCTTAACTTGATGATAATAGCTTAGAATAAGCTTTTTCCAAACATTAAGAGTGCGAATATTGTTGATACCGGATACAGAAATCTGTAAAAACCCTTTATTTGAGCCATTTTCTTTAGTTTTTTGCCTAGTTTTATATATCACCGGCTTTAGAAATTGCTTGTCATTTATAGCTATTTTACGAATCCAGGCGCTTTGTGCCTCTAAATGGGATATATTGTTATTTATATATATTCTACAGCGTGTAGCCGAAACTGGCACTCCCAGAAAGCGAATTAACCAATCTAGGAATATTTGCACCACCTCCTCATCACTCGAACTAAACTGCAAGTAAGAATTGCCGAAAGATCCATGCGAAAGATACATAGAAAGCCCCACCAAAAAGCGAGTGTCGGACTGAAACTTTTTAAAACTTTTTTGCCCCCCCACAAGCGCCTGTCTTTCGCCAAAAACTTTCTTCATTTGGCGACTCAATTTACTCTTATTTCGGGACCGTAAAATGACCTCTTTTTGATGCTTCAAGAGACCTTCTTTTTCCAAAGGAGAAAGAGTGATGCCTTGGAACCATTTTGAAAGTAGGCCTCTACTTAATTTCAATTTTAGAGAAATTTCAGAGTAAGTAGCCCCGTTTTTTCTCATTAAAAGCGCTTGTTCTTTAATTGAAACACTCATATACAGTTATATAACATATTATATATACAACCCTATAAAAAACAAGGTTAAAGTGGAGTGTAAATAGCATAAAAGTTGTAAATTATGATACAATATTTCACATGAAACGAGCGTCATCAGAAGGAATTGAAATACCAAAGGAAGTTCTTTCCGTTTCTTCCGATTTAGGAAAAGCGGGATTTGAAAACTATCTTATTGGTGGCTGTGTTCGCGACCTGCTTCGCGGTCAAAATCCCAAAGATTGGGACATTACGACCAATGCCACGCCGGAAGAAATTTTGAAGATTTTTCCCCACACTTTTTATACCAATACTTTTGGCACAGTTGGAGTGGTAAACAAAGAAACAAACAACGAATCCCTTAAAACAATTGAGGTCACAACTTACAGAGAAGAAGGAACTTATTCAAATGCAAGACACCCAGATGAAGTGAAGTTTAGTAAAAATATAAATGATGACTTGAAGCGTCGCGATTTCACCATTAACGCAATTGCTCTGGACCCCCACAATGGAAAAGTGATGGATCCATATGACGGTCAAAAGGACATAAAGGACAAAATCATACGCGCAGTGGGGAAAGCCGAGGACAGATTTGAGGAAGATGCTTTAAGAATACTCCGCGCTATACGACTTTCCTCTGAAATTGGCTTTATTATTGAGGCAAATACCGAAAAAGCCATACAAAATAAGGCTAAAACGCTAGAAAAGATATCCAAAGAACGTATTAGAGACGAGTTTTGCCGTATTCTAATGTCTCCCGAACCTATGAAAGGCCTTAATTTAGCCCTAAAATTGGGAGTTTTACGGTATGTTGCCAAAGATTTAGAGAGGGGAATTGGCGTAAAGCAAAACCAGGCTCACAAATATGATGTTTTTGAGCATAATTTACGCACCCTACAACACGCGGCGGATAAAAAGTATGATTTGGACTTACGTCTTTCCTCGCTTTTTCATGATATTTCCAAACCAGAAACACGTCGCTTTTCACGTGAAAAGAATGATTATACCTTTCACGGTCATGACGTAGTCGGTGGCAAATTAGTCAAAAAAATCCTTACAGAGCTTAAATTCCCGTCCAACCGAGTTGAAAAGATAGGGAAGATGGTCCGTTGGCACATGTTCTTTTCAGACCCAGAACAAATCACACTTTCTGCGGTAAGACGACTCATTTCTAATGTTGGTAAAGAAGATGTTTGGGAGCTTATGAATTTGCGCATTTGCGACCGCATAGGCACCGGCAGACCCAAAGAAAACCCTTATAGATTCAGAAAGTATAAATCTATGGTAGAAGAGGCGTTACAGGACGCCGTTTCCGTTGGAATGCTCAAAATAAAAGGGGATAGCATTATGAAAGTGCTCGGGGTACCACCCGGACCTAAAATCGGTTATATTTTACACGCTCTTTTTGAAGAGGTGTTGGATAAACCTGAATTAAACACTTTAAAATACTTAGAAAAAAGAGCAGGAGAATTGAACAAACTTGGAATTGGCGAATTAGAGAAATTGGGTAAAAAGGGTAAAGAAAAAAAAGAACGAGAACAAGAGAAAAAAGTAAAAGAAATAAGAGGAAAGTATTTCGTAGAATGACGACAACCCCATCAATCAAGGTCCGACCTTGATTATGATAATTGAGGGAAATCAAAAAGGCCATCGAACAATTGTGACTGCGTCAAAGAACATGGCTTCTAATATTGAAGTGAGAAGAAGCCGAAAACTTAATGCAGTCGCATCTGTGGCGAATGGCCTTGTTTGCGCCCTTACAGGATATTCCCAGGTACTTGCCTAATTCGTTTAATCAATTACCCAAATTCCAATGAGATTCGGTGTAAAAAATCCTAAACTTTAAGATTCTCTATACCGAATCCCTTATATATTTGTGAGATAATGCGATATTTATAACGATTATTCTGGCCCAGAAAGTCCTCAGGCAGATCTTTTAAACGAGCGTTTAAAAGACAAGAGGAAGGAGAAGGCAAATTATCAGTGTGCCTTCATAAAAAATTGTACAAAGAACTTATTGCTTTTTACTGCTCTAGGACAATTATATTCTTTATAAAAGACATGTAAAGGACAAAGATGTGGATAATAAATTTATATCTTAAATACCTATACCCAACAAAATAGGGCAGTGGTCCTAAACATTGATTTCCATCAATATCGGACAATGGTCGGAACCATAAATCTCGTCTAATATAGCCACTTTTTTTACTTTTTTGACTAAATTATTGCCAATGAAAAAATAGTCAAGACGCCAACCGACATTTCTTTCTCGAGAAGCTGTTTTCACATCCCACCAAGTGTATTGAACTTTGTTGGGGTGCAGGTGGCGCCAAATATCTACATAGCCAGAGTATTCTAATTCATCTATCCAAGCTCTTTCTTCGGGAAGAAAGCCAATTTCACCTTCATTTTCTTTTGGGCGCGCCAAATCAATTGGCTCGTGCGCCACATTTACATCCCCGCAGAAAATTATTGAGTGTCCGCCTTTTCGTAAATTTTCAATATGTTCCAAAAACTGATCGTAGAAAGTTAATTTGTATTTGAGGCGATGAGGTTCACCTCCACCATTTGGAAAATAACAACCAATGACCACCAATTTGTTTGAATAATGCGCTTCAATATAGCGTCCCTCTTCATCTTTTATTTTCTTAACATCATAAACCACCATTTCCGGTTTCACTTTACTATACAAGGCAACACCGGAATAACCATTTCTGCTTGTCGCAGAGTTAAAATAGGCATAATAATTTTCCGGTTTTTGTAATTCTTCTGGAAGTTGCTCGGGGTGGGCCTTGGTTTCGTTTATAAAAAATATGTCTGGGTTCATTTTCCAAATAGGGGAAAGTGCATCTTTTCTGTGTACGGCACGCAGACCATTAACGTTCCAAGAAATAATCCTCATATTAAATTGGTTAATATTAACACATGAGGATATGATTAATGTTAGTAGGTCATTCAACTCAACTTCGGGGAGAGTGTCCATGAACATCGACATGACAGTCCGCATGAGGAAATCGCACGACGGAACACCTCTTCCTGTGTGGTTGACCGAGGGAGATGAAGTCTTCGTCAGCACGTGCAGGTTACTCAGAGGTGTTTGGGACGATGGCTACATTAAGGATCTAGAAGAATGGGGATTAAGTGTTTTACCCCATCAAAAAATCGCAATGGGCCCTCTTAACGAACACAGGTTCGCTCTCGCGATTCTGCCTATGACAGAGATCATCGAAGAGGCGAACCGTAAAAATCCGAAGAGGAATCCGGCAAGATTTTGGGTATACATAGTAAGAAACTATCTGACAGGATCGTACATCTATCGAGTGCTTGATCCCCAAGAGAGGAGAGCCTGTCTGATAAAAAGCATGCTAAACTGATCGTCAGTGATCGGCGCGACTTGGGACGCGCCGATTTATTTTTTATTATCTTTTCGGAATTTCGGCCAATTTGAACAGACACAAAATTTCTATAAAGGTTCCCGCCAAATCAAATTCAAACCATTTGTGGGAAAACTTAAATCTGTCTTGATAAGCATGATGATTATTATGAAACTCTTCGCCAACCGCCAAACCAAAAGTTGGCACGTTTCTGGAGTCCCCAATTCTTTGAAATATTTTCCCTTCGGGACTCATTTCTCCTTCTTTGTATCTTTGTGTTCCCCAAACATGAGCCACACCGTTTATGAATCCCGCGGCAATTACCGGAATAACGAGCATTTGCAAAGGCCAAATAATTATGGCGGGAAGCCCAAAAAGAAATGTCTCAATAACAAAAGTGAGTCCAATTCCCAAATATCTTTTGTTATATAAATTATTTTCCAACCAATCATCTGGTGTCCCTTTGCCATATTCATCCAAAAGCGGTTTATTATCTCTTCCAACTTTGGTGTAAATATCTGCTCCTTCAAAAAATACTTTTTTAAGTCCCAAAAGGCGCGGAGAGTGCGGGTCCCCCTCAATGTCAGTAAAAGCATGGTGTTTTCGGTGAATTGCTACCCACTCTTTGGTAATCATTCCTGTAAAAACCCAAAGTATAAAACGAAAAATATGATTTATAGGAGCGGCCAAAGTAACAGAACGATGAGTTTGCGAACGATGAAGAAAACAAGAAACTCCGAGTAGTGTCAGTAGGGAAGTAGCGATAAAAAATAATATTAAAAATATGGGAGTTGGATTTAAATATCCGTGTAATAGATATTGAATCATATATTTATATTATCATTTTTATTTAGCTATATTCCAAAGCATGTCGAAAAACTTTTTATAATTGTCCGCCACTATTTTTGATTTTATAACATAAACCAATGGGGGAGAGGCGAAGCTGTATATAGTTACGGTATCAAAACGGACAACTGTATTCACAATAGTTTTCGGTAAGGTATTAAGTATCTTGTATTCAAAGTGTGGGTTCGCTTCTTTAGCAAGCTTAAGCCAATCTTCTTCTTCAGGACAACCAACGTATCTTGAGTGTAATTTCTGATCTTTGGCCAACCCGCTAAAATCTTTATATTGATCACCAAAAAACTTAATAAAGTGGTCGCTGGCACCTCCAATAATATATTGCTCGCTGTTTGATTTTAGTGTATTAACAACTTTTTCTTCAAAATCAAAAACTTGCCTTTCCCCCATATAAATTTCAAAATCTTGTTCCGCGCCAACATTTGAAATTAGTTTCAATTCTTTTTCTATTTCTTCTGCTTCATCAAGTTTTTTTCGCGCTAGTTTTGTTACCTGCAAAGGAGGGAGGGCTCTATACTTAAATCGTAATTTATCTCTAATTGACTCAATGAGTTTAAATTTTTCTAATTTCTTTAAAGAATTATAAACATACTGTCTGTGAAGACCTGTTGCTATAGATAATTTAGAACCGCTCATACTGTTACCTCTCTCCAAAAGATAAAGGTAGATCGTAGAGTCATTTGTGGTTAGTCCTACACTCTCAAGCATTACAGAAAGCTTTTTATTAATTAAATTATCTTCTTTTTTATTTGTCATAGTTATATATTACATACTATCATAATATCTATATTTTACAATGATTTTTATCATTTATTTTTGACATAATCTATATTGACAAATATGTATAAAAATGTAATAATGTTTATTAGAAGCAGATCTTTAACCAAAAGCAAAGGAGATTTCAGTGGAGCATAAACGTTTTCTGGAAATAGTCATGTTGTTCTGGAAAGAAGTTCTAAGAAAATTTCCTAACAAAAAAGTCATATGCTTGCCCAATAACAGGTGGAAGAGAGTAAGGAATGAAATCTTCCTTTCTTTGCTTCCTCTCTCTCCGAATGGGGAAATCACCCATACCACAGAAAAAGAGAGAGTCATCCGGGAAGGTTGGCTACCTTTCATCGAGCAAGTCGACAATCTTGACATTGTCGCTTTTGTTCCTGAAATAAAAACCTTCCTTCGCACAGGAAAGATTCCACCGAGGATGTATGGTTCCAACTACGGGCTAAGACTTTCAATCTCCTACTATGATCGGTGTTTGGAGAAATTGGATTTAAAAAGAAAAAAAATCTCCGAAAATATGAAGAGACAAGTAAGGAGAGATAGATGGAAGTCTCGGTAGAGCATAAACGGCAAGGGCAACTTCGGTTGCCCTTTTTCTTTTCACAACATTCTAACGTTCTATAGAATGTTGGAATGTTGTTTATTTCTTTTTACCGTGGAACCTTTTATGTATTTCTTTCAAATGCGCATCCGTAACATGAGTATATATTTGGGTGGTGCCAATGTTAGCGTGGCCTAAAAGGGCTTGCACCGAGCGTAAATCAGCCCCATTACTCAAAAGGTCTGTCGCAAAAGCGTGACGAATGGTATGGGGCGTAACAACAGAAGAGATGCCGGCACGGGCAACATAGGATTTTAAATGCCTTTGCACATCTCGAGGAATAATGCGATGAAGTTTGTTTTCCCTGCCATCAACAAAAAGAGCTTCCTCCATATCTTTTCTTTCTTTTAAATATTGCCACGCCGCTTCTTTGGCAGAAGGGGAGAGAAAAACCACTCGGACTTTTTCTCCTTTACCCCGCACAGAAATTTCATCGCGAGAAAGATCAATATCATTGTTAAGCGCACAGAGCTCGGAAACACGAAGACCGGTTGAAAATAAAAGTTCAAGTATAGCCCCATCTCGCAAAAACATTCTTTTTTTGTGAGGATTTTTTTCTTTCTCATATGCTTCCTTAGGAGCTTTGAGCAGACGCAGAAGCTCCGCGGGAGTTACCAAATCAAGGTGGCGTTCAGGAAGTTTGGGCAATTCTATTTTTTCCGGAGAAACGGATTCTATGTCGCGCTTCCTTAAAAATTTTAGAAAAGCGCGAATGGCAATAATGTAATAATTTTGCGTGCGACGCTTCATTGAATCTTTCCCCGTGCCGCTTTGCCTATTTAACCAAAGACGAAAATCGCGAATATTTTGCTCGCTAATATCACTGGCCTTTTTTATTTCCATTTGACCAAAATAGCGGGTCAAATATCTGTCGTAATTTTCAATTGTCTTAACGGCACGCCCCCTTTCTATTTCAATATATTCCAAAAATTGTCTTTTTAGATTTTCAATTTCTGTTGCCATATAATTTCTAATAATAAATATTTATTTAGCTCAATATCGAATTAATCATTTTTTGAATCATAGGATGAAAGTGGTTTTTGTATTTTTCTTGAACACGAAAAATCTTCCAATCATTCTCTGTCAAAATACGTCGGCAATCTGGGGCCCCACAAGAACAGCTGTCTTTGCTATCAGTGTAGCTACTGTCTTCAAAATTCCATGTCCCTTGATCTAAAGTTATTTCCTCATCATTTTCAATATCTTTTTTCGCAACCAAAGTTACCTCATCTTTAAGCCAGGTATTGGCATCACAGGAATGATTTAAGTTTTCATCCAAACTTTCTTCAGTGTCACTATTTGGTAGAGCCAGATACTTATTCTCATTAACTATCCAAATTGAACGGCTTCTATAATTTCCCGACAAGGATTGTTCTTTCGAAATCAATTCGCCTCCAAATTCCATTATTTTTTCTCCTTTAATTATTCTATCCTTAGCCAAAAGGCCGTCGCCATGTATATCCGATTTGCCAGATTTGAGTTTGGGGCTAACCCAAGTACGACTTAAATAGGATTTTTGCATATATTTGCAGTGTCGCACAATATTATACCTCCTATGTTGTAGACTTGACAAAATTCGTATATATGATACCATCTGAAAGTCAATCGGCGATTCGCGGCTCGAAAGACATGACCGTTACAGCGACTTTCTCAAAGGGCCGTTTCCCAGACCCGAGAGGATGCAAACCTAGAAAGCACTGATAGGGATAGGCCCCCGCAACGTCGCGCGGGAAGCTGAAAGAAGGCAGCCGGAGGACACTCCCATGATGGAGAAACGGTCCCGGCTTTTTGTTTTCAAAAAAACCCTTGTAAAAATAAGGGAAATGTGCTAGTGTATAGGGTAATGCTTACCAAGCGAAAGAAGGAAAAAGCTGTTAAATTCGTGCAAAAGCACGATAAGGACACGGGGTCGCCCGAAGTCCAGATTTCCATATTAAGTAAGAGAATTGATGAATTGGCGGGTCATTTGAAGAAAAACCCTAAAGACAAGCATTCCCGCCGAGGACTTTTGCAAATGGTGGCGGATAGACGCACCCATATGGCATATTTAAAGAAGAAGAGCGAAAAACGCTACGCTTCTGTCGTCAAAAAACTAGAACTTAGTAAGTAAGCATTTTCTGCAAAATTGTGCCTACAATTTTGCAGAATGAGTTATGAGCCAGGTGAGTTAGGAGTTATGAATTTAAAAATCGTAACTCATATCTCTTAACTCTTACCTCGAAGGGGCCACTAGAAACGACAGACTTCGAAATATTTTATAAGTTTATTTTCGCGCTAAGTCGCGAACAAATTTTATGAGTGTAATAAAACATAAGGAACAGCGCGTTGGCATGTTTATTGATGCGCAAAATCTTTATCATAGCGCCAAAAATCTTTATCACGGTAAAGTAAATTTTGGACAAGTAGTGAAAGACGCTGTTTTTGGCCGTGAACTTATTCGCGTTATCGCTTATGTCATAACAACAGAAGCGGGAGATGAAACGGGTTTTTTTGAGGCCCTGACAAAAATGGGTATTGAGATAAAAACAAAGGACCTGCAGATCTTTTGGGGCGGAGCCAAAAAAGCCGATTGGGATGTCGGGCTTGCGGTTGATGCAATTCGCATGGCACCCAAACTAGACACAATTATTCTTGCAACGGGAGATGGCGATTTTGTCCCGCTAGTAGAATTCATGCGAAATAGTTTTGGTTGCCAAGTTGAAGTTGTTTCTTTTGGTAAATCAACCTCAAGCGCTCTGAAAGAAGCGGCTGACGATTTCTTTGACCTCTGCGAGAACCCTAAAAAATATCTTTTAGGCGGTGGAGGGGGCGTAAGTAGACGACCAAGAAAAGGATATCGCTCACCAGAAGAAATTCTTTCAGATGAAAAAGTAGAAGAACAAGAATTGGGGGAGAAAGATGAGTAAAGCGAGCTTAAAGTTTTATAGCTTCTAGGTTTTTCCGCCAAAGGCGGATCCGCCTCAGGCGGAAGCTTTAATACAAATACAAAAAATTCAGAGAGTTGCAAAACCCCTCCGCCTTAGGCGGAGGGGTTTTGTTTTTTGACATATTCAAAAATAAGAGTAAGTTTTAAAAAGCTGATCGTACAAACCTTTCATTTTTTGTGAGGTAAACATGTCCTGGTACAAAAATCTTTCGCCGGTTGAACAAGAATTTTTTCGAATGCAAGAAGAAAAAAAAGAAGAGGAGGCATTATTCACAGCTGACTCCGAACTGACAGACGAGAAAAAGTCTCCTTTCTGCTTATGCGGAGAAAAACCACAAGCTGGCTATTACATCAGACAGAATGACGAGGGAGAAACTGGTGAACACAAGCGGTGGCGTTGCGCTTGTACAAATACCGAGTGTCCAATTCTCATGTGGGAGGGTTGGCACAACACCAAGGGTGAAGCGTTATCCGATTGGGCAAAGTTCATAAAAAACGAAAAAAATAAAAAACCCAAAAAGAAATAATTCCGTCCGAACGACTCTTCAGCCCTCCGCCTTAGGCGGAGGGCTTTGCTTTTTCACTTGAAATTAATTAGAGTGGATTCACCCCATTAGATAACTCGAATTGTCTAATGGGGTGAATTATAAGTTAGCGAAGCTTTTAGATAGGCAGATCTGAAGAAAAATCTTCAGCGCTGAAATCTAAAAGTTTCTTTAGAAAAATGGAAACAAAAAAATATTCTCTGGATTTTGCTGGAGAAACTTTAGTCGCAGAATTTAGCGACCTTGCCAATCAAGCCAATGGTTCAGTAATTTTGAGATATGGCAACACAACTGTTTTAGCAACAGCTGTAATGGGCAAACACGATAAAGAAAGTGATTATTTTCCCTTAACGGTAGATTATGAAGAAAAGTTTTATGCGTCCGGCGTGATAAAGGGCAGTCAGTATGTTCGTCGCGAAGGTAGGCCCGGGGATGATTCAATTTTGCGTGGTCGCATACTTGATAGAACAATTCGTCCACTTTTTGATCAATCAATTCGTCGCGAAATCCAAGTGGTAATAACGACTTTGGCGGTTGATAAACACGACCAGGACATTCTGGCTGTTTTGGCGGGGTCTCTTTCAATTGCTACCTCTGACATTCCTTGGCATGGACCAGTGGGAAGTGTCAGAGTTTCTAGAAAAAAAGGCCTGCCTGCCGCGACGGGTACGGCGCAGGCAGGAAGTAAGGATTGGATATTAAATGCCACTTTTGCAGACAGAACAGAAGATACCTTGGACTTTGACATGGTTGTTTGTGGCAAGGACGGACTCATAAATATGATAGAAGTTGAAGCTGGTGAAATATCAGAAGATGAAATGAAAGAAGCGTTAGAATTTGCTAGTAAAAATATTTCTATTCTTGAAGAGTTTCAGAAAAAAATAATCAAAGAAATTGGAAAAGAAAAACAAAAGTTTGAAAAAACTAATTTAAGCGAAATAGAGTTAACTCTGTTTTATGGAATTGTGACTCCAAACTTAGACAAAGCGATATTTTCTGGCTCGGGAAAGGTGGGAATTTACGCCTTAAAAGAAACTTGGATGAATAAATTTGCAGAAAATTTTCCAGAAGGAAAGTCTGCTCTTGCAGAAAATATATATGATGAAGCGATAAACGATTGTCTCCATAAAGAAACAATAGAAAAAGAAAGGCGGCCCGATGGGAGAAAACTAAACGAGTTACGATCTTTATTTGCTAAAGCTGGAGGAATATCCGACGTGTTGCACGGTTCAGGTATTTTTTATAGAGGTGAAACTCATATGTTTTCCGCGCTAACTTTAGGTGGACCAAAAGATTCGCAAACAATTGATTTTGTTGACGGATCAGAAAAGAAAAAAAGATTTTTACATCATTATAATTTTCCGCCATTTTCTGTTGGTGAAGTGGGCAGAATGGGTGGAACAAACAGAAGAATGGTTGGGCACGGCGCTTTGGCGGAAAAATCCCTGCGCGCCGTAATTCCCCACAAAGATATTTTTCCTTACACCATAAGATTGGTTTCGGAAACCCTTTCTTCAAATGGTTCGAGTTCAATGGGAAGTGTTTGCGCCTCATCTTTAGCTTTGATGGACGGAGGCGTGCCAATTAAGAGAGCTGTTGCGGGAATTGCTATGGGTTTAATGTATAAAAATGAAAATGAATACAAAATACTAACGGACATTCAAGGCCCAGAGGATGAACATGGTGATATGGATTTTAAGGTAGCAGGAACCAGCGAGGGGATTACCGGCGTGCAACTTGATGTAAAGGTTTCTGGAATTTCTCTAAAAATATTGGGGGAGGCACTTACACAAAGCAAGAAAGCCCGATTGGAAATTATAGAAACATTAAACAAAGCGATTGAGAAACCTAGAGATTCAATTTCACCGCGTGCACCAATGATTGTGGTAATAAAAATAAAACCAGATCAAATTGGACTCATTATTGGTTCTGGGGGCAAAACTATAAATGAAATTCGTGAATTAACAGAAACAGAAATTGACATTGAAGATGACGGGTCTGTTTTCATAACAGGAAAGAATGGGGGAGCCGAAAAAGCAAAAAAAATAATTGAGGAGATGACCCGCGAATACTTCAAGGGAGATCGTTTCAACGGCATGGTTGTAAAAATTTTGGATTTTGGCGCTTTTGTAAAAATTGGTCACAACACTGAAGGACTGGTTCACATTTCGGAAATTGCACCCTTCCGCGTAGAAAAAGTTTCTGAAATTCTGAAAGAAGGAATGCTGGTTCCAGTTGTAGTAAAAGAGGTGGACGAAAGAGGTCGGGTTAATCTTTCCATCAAACAAGCAGATAAAGATTTTGCCGAGCGCCATGGAGCAAAGCCACCGCAAAACGCTAGTGGAGGTAGTGCCACAAAAGTGTAGGCAGAATATAAAAAGATGCTATTAGCACCTCTCCCTGCCAGCAGAGAGAGATGCTAATATATATTCAAATGAAAGATGATCTGCAAAAAATGATTGATGAGCAATTGCAGTCTGGTAAAGGTGACCCTAAAAAGGCCTTTTCCAAAGTAGAGATTGACAATATTATTTTAAATCCGGACGAAACAAAAATACCAACCAATAATACTATCCCCCCAAAATCCACTGTAACAGAAACAGTCGAAACGGAAGATTCGGTTGAAAAAGAGCTCCCAGATCACGTAGTGGATCTTGATAAAGAGTTTGGAGTAATAAAACAAAAACCAATAGACGTAACTCCTATTGCTAAAACGAAAGCTCCGAAAACTATTGCCGAACTTCTTTCAATAGAAGCCAGTGTTGCCAAAAATCCTCCCAAAACTAGACCCCAATCATCTTCCGAATATTCTTATGAGAATACAAAAGAGGCTATTCCGCCATCTGGCATAGATAAAGTAAAAGAAACCCTCAAACAAATTTCTTATACACCAAAAAGCAAATCGTCAACAATTATAAAAAAACTAAGAACCCTAGAGGGAGATATTGAGGAAGCAATGAGAAGCGGTAAAACCACTTTAACTTCCTTTGTAACATCAGAGTTAAGCCGTAAAACAACAGTCGTTGCTCCGGAGGGAATGGCTAAAGAGGTTGAGGAAAAAACTTCCAACAAAAACTCGGTTCCCCTAATAAAATTTGTTGCAATTTTTGTTGGACTAGCCCTTTTGGGAGGAGGAATATACGCTCTCTATTACATAATGGTGAAAGAAAAAGAACCAATAATAACCATTGATGCCTCCAAGGCTAGCGGCCCTATTGTTCCGGCACAATCTGAAGTAAAAGTTAGCGCAGATAAACACAATTCTTCCTACCTTCGGGCGGCAATCGCAACCGAAAGAAATCAAAGTCAGGGCAATTTGAATGAAATAAAAAATATTATTCTTACAAAAAATGGTCTTTTGGGAGACATTGCCTTGAGCACAGAAAGTTTTATGAAAATTCTTGAAATGCGCATACCACCAGAGCTTTTGCGCACCCTGGCTTCTTCCTATATGCTCGGGGTTCATAAATTCAGCGAAAATCAGTCCTTCATAATTTTAAAAACCGATTCATATGACACGGCAAGAGCCGGTATGCTTGACTGGGAAAAAAATCTTGAAGAAGATGTGGGAAAATTGATACGGTCTTCGGGCGATTTTACCTATGCCACTTCAAGTGACGCAACAACAAATAGACGCACTTTCAAAGATGAAACCATAAAGAACCAAGATGCTCGAGTACTTTATGATGAGAATAATAATTTTCTCTTCCTATACACATTTCTTAAAGATAGGGAAACAATTGTTTTTGCTTCACACCCCGAAACCCTGGCTGAAATTATAAGCGGTCTTTCAGGAAGAAAAGTGGTTGAATAAACCCCATTAGATGACAGAGCTATCTAAACGGGGTAAAAAATTATCAAAAAAATGTATTAGTGTTAGTATGTCCAATATGTCCATAGATACAAATCATTTTAAGAAAAGGTTGGAGGAAGAATTGCAGATTTTAGAAGGAGAATTAAAAAGTGTGGGACGTCGCAACCCTGATAATAAAAATGATTGGGAACCAACTCCCTCTGATTTAAAACCGGACATGGCTGATGATATGGAAGTTGCAGACTCCATTGAGGAATATGAAACTAACGCGGGGATTCTAAAACAATTAGAAATTCGCTATAACGATATCAAAAGCGCTTTAAAAAGAATCGCTGACGACACCTACGGAGTGTGTGAAATATCGGGAAAACCAATTGAAAAAGAGCGTCTTGAAGCAAATCCTGCCGCCCGTACTTCAATTGCTAATAAAGACAAAGAGGGAAAGTTGAGAGAAGAGGGTAAATAACTTTTTACAAATGAAGCACTTTGCCAAAGTTCATAGTGCTCAAACCCATTTAATAAATGGTTTTATTGTTGATGTTGAAATAGACCTATCCAAAGGGTTGCATTCTTTTTCTATTGTGGGACTGCCAGATAAAGCAAATGAAGAAGCCAAGGATAGAGTTTCGGCGGCTATAAAACACTCTGGGTTCAGCTCTCCAAAATCACATAATCAAAAAATAGTGGTTTCTCTTGCTCCAGCCAATCTAAAAAAGGAGGGTCCCCTTTTTGATTTAGCAATTGCTCTTGCTTATTTACTAGCCAAAGAAGAAATAGATTTTGACACCACAGATAAAATTTTCATAGGCGAACTTTCTTTGGATGGAAAATTGCGAGGAGTTTCTGGGATACTGCCTTTGGTTGAAACAGCCAAGAAAAAAGGATTCAAGGAAGTTTATGTGGCCGAAGAAAATGCAGAGGAGGCGGCTCTTATTCGTGACATAAAAATTTACGGGGCACCTTCACTTTCAAAGGTGGTGGAACATTTAATAAGTAAAACTCCGATACTAAAATCGCAAGAAGAAACAAAAATAGAAAAAGGTTTAAAAAATAATGAAAATCCTGAAACTGACTTTGTTGATATAAAAGGGCAAGAAACGGGAAAAAGGGGACTTCTAATCGCGGCTTCTGGCGGTCATAACATTGCCCTATATGGTCCAGCGGGAACTGGAAAAACAATGCTAGCAAGAGCTTTGCCAACAATTTTGCCAGAGCTTTCTTATGAAGAAATTTTGGAAGTTACTTCTATTCACTCTGTTGCCGGAGTGCTTCGCGAAAACTATATTTCTATTCCACCGTTCCGCTCCCCTCATCACACTTCCTCTTATGTTTCCTTAGTTGGCGGAGGAACATTTCCCAAACCGGGAGAAGTAACTCTTTCTCATAGAGGCGTTCTTTTTCTGGATGAATTCCCAGAATTTGAGAGACGTGCAATTGACGCTTTGAGACAACCACTGGAAGACAAAACAATTTCAATTTCCAGAGTAAGGGGGAGCAGTGTGTTTCCAGCAAATTTTATTTTAATTGCCGCACTTAATCCCTGTCCTTGCGGAAATTTCGGAAGTACCAAAACTTGTAATTGCACTCCCAAAGATTTGGCGCGTTACAAAAAGAAAATATCAGGTCCTATAGCTGACAGAATTGACATGTGGATTGAAGTACCTCTAATTAAACACAAAGTTTTGGGAGAAAAATCTGGCGGAAAAAAGAGTTCTGAATTCAAAAAAGAAGTTATTGCGGCAAGGACGCATCAAGAAAAAAGGTTTGCGAATAAAAAAAGAAAAACATTAAATTCAGATATGAGCGCTAAAGAGGTTGAAAATTTGGTTCCACTGAGTAAAGAGGTGAGAGAAATTCTAAATAATTCCGCCGAAAAATTGCAGCTCTCTGCAAGAAGCTATCACAAAATTATAAAGTTGGCGCGAACAATCGCCGATTTAGAACACGAAAGATTTGTGCTCCCCCAACATATCTTAGAAGCGCTTCAATATAGACAAAAAGAAATCTAGAAAGGATTAGCCGCACCGCGAATTTCAAAGTGAACATGCGTTCCCGTTGCTTTACCTGTGGCGCCCATTTCTCCAATTACTTGTCCTTGCACTACCCTCTCGCCCGGTGAAACCAAATTTTTACTTAAGTGAGCATATAAAGTTTGTGTGCCATTGCCATGTTGCACTACAATATATTGACCATAACCCGCATTCCAACCAGAAATTCTGCTTGTAAGGACTACACCTGTAGCTGAAGCTATGACTGGCGCACCCCTGAAACTAGCCAAATCCACACCATTATATCCGTGAAGTCCTTGCGTTCTGATGCCACCAAGAATCGGCCTTAGGTAAAAGCCATCAATTTTTGGTCCACCGACACTTTTCCTCCAGGCGCTAGTAACAGCACTCACGCTTGGCGCAGTTGCGATTTCCCCATCTGGAACCATGACTATTTCGCCAATAGCCAAAACAATATTTCCTTCAAAATTATTGAACTGCAAAATTTCTTTTTCATCAGCTTTATACTTTTTAGCAATTGATTTTATAGTATCTCCTTTTACAACAGTGTGTTGAACCCCAGAAATCGGTAAAATAATAAGTGTTTGTCCTGGTTTAATAATGCCACCAGAAATATCATTGGCCCAGGCTATTGTATTTTTAGAAACACCAAAAAGTTTAGCAATTGAAGAAAGGCTGTCCCCAGATCTCACCACATACAAACTAATGTGACCCATAGCAATTTTCTCTTCAACGTCAAGTGCCGTTCCTTCTGGTCCGTCTTCCGAAAGAAGGGCGCTACCTGAAACAACCGTAATGTCGCCACCCCCCTTTGCAGGATTTGGGTCTGGGCTCACCGCCGCTTGAAGCAAACCCATTGTTTGCGTATTCATAGACCTTCTTTCCATGATTTCCTTTGGTTTTTCAAAAAAATCAGTAATAAGCGAGAAAAAACCAGCGTTCGCGGCGCTGGGTACAATAAAAAATAGAGCAAAAACGGCAAACAGAATGACTTGTTTTAGAAAAAACGATAAAAATCCACTACCATTATGTGGCCCCCCGAGAACAGCTTCGGTGGAGCTTTGTTTTTGTTTTATTTTAATAAGCCCTAAAGGTTAAGCTAACTCCTCTCTTTTCTTTACCATTTTGGTGAATAATGGCTTTGTTAAGCCACTTTTATTAGCATCCTTCTCTTCCTATACATCTAATATACCCCCCTCAAACCGAGTGTCAACCTTTGGTTTTCTGGCATGTGGATAAGGTAAAAAATAAGAAAGTAGTCAAAAAATAACATTCGGTACGTATGTTAAACTGCCAAATGAACAACGAAATGTCTCATCTTGAAGGATTAAACTCAAAACAAAGAGAAGCAGTTAAGGCCACAGAGGGTCCTCTTTTAATATTAGCGGGGGCGGGGGCGGGAAAAACCAAGACCATAACCCATAGAGTCCTAGAAATAATAAAAAAGGGGGTCTTTCCACATCAAATACTGGCTGTTACTTTCACCAATAAAGCGGCTAAGGAAATGCGCGAAAGAATTTTTAACCTAATAGAGAAAGACCAGACCATAAATTTACCTATTTCGGAATTTACTCGACCCTTTATTTCTACTTTTCACTCATTGGGGGTGCACATTTTGCGAGAAAATTCTTCTTTACTTAAAATCCCGCGCCATTTCACAATTTATGATAGAAGCGATTCTTTAAGCACCCTACGAAGTGCCATAAAAGAACTTTCATTGGACCCAAAACAATTTGAGCCAGCGAAATTTTTAGCAATAATTTCTAAACAAAAAGGAGAGGGTATTTCTTTATCATATTATGAAGAAAGGGCTAGTGAAAATTACCTTGACCGCATTCTTCTTTCCATTTGGAAAAAATATGAAGAAAAACTTTTAAAGGATAAATCCTTTGACTTTGATGATTTGCTTTTGGTTACCAAGGATTTGTTGAAAAAAAATGAAAACGTGAGAAAACATTATCAAAATATTTGGCATTACATTCACATAGACGAATATCAAGATACCAATAAAGTTCAATATGAAATTACCAAACTTTTAACTGGAAAAGAAAAAAATGTTTGTGTTGTCGGGGACATTGATCAAAGTATTTACAGTTGGCGTGGCGCTGATTTCAAAAACATTATGCGTTTTGAAAAAGATTATCCCGAAAGCAAAACGATTTTACTGGAACAAAACTATCGTTCCAGCAAAATAATATTGAAAGCGGCCAATTCTATTATTGAAAAAAATACTTTACGCAAAGACAAGAAACTTTTTACAGAAAATGCGGAAGGGGAGAAAATTTCTCTTTTCGGCTCTTATGATGAAGTGGGTGAAGCATTGTTTGTAGCCGAAAAAATAAAAAGTTTGTTGCGAGAGGGGAAAAAAACAAGAGATTTTGCCGTTTTGTATCGCGCCAATTTCCAATCTCGGATATTAGAGGAAACTATGCTTAAAGAAAATATTCCTTATCAGGTGCTCGGCACAAAATTTTATGAAAGAAAGGAAGTAAAAGACATTATCAGTTATTTACGCGCTTCTCTTGATGAAAATAATCTAAATGATTTCCGAAGGATTGTTAATACCCCTCCAAGAGGAATCGGCAAAACTACTTTGTTAAAAATTATAGAAAAGAAAGAAGGGGAATTGCCAAATGCAACCAAAGAAAAAATATTTATGGTTAGAAAACTTCTAGCGGAAATAAAAAATATGGCTTTAAATAAGAAGTTATCGGAAACAATAATGTTTATTATAGAAAAAAGCGGTCTTAAAAAATATTATGAAGGTGAGGGGGATGTTGGGGTGGAAAGATTGGAAAATATGTTTGAATTAATTTCCGTATCTAGTAAATACGATTCATTTACAAGAGAAGAGGCCTTGGATTTATTTCTGACAGAGTGCGCACTTTCTAGTGACCAGGATGATTTGAAAGAAGAAAAAGAGGGAGTGCGATTAATGACGGTGCACGCCGCTAAAGGATTAGAATTTGATTATTGTTTTATTACAGGATTAGAAGAAGGGCTTTTCCCTCACGAAAAACCAGAAGGCAAAAAAAATCTCGAGGAAAAAGAAGAGGAAAGAAGGTTGTTTTATGTTGCCTTAACCCGCGCCCGCAAAAAACTATTTTTAACTTATTCATCTGTAAGGAGCCAATATGGCACGAGGACTATGAATATACCTTCCTCTTTTATAGATGATATAGCTCCAGAAATTTTAGAAAATGAATTTGGCGAAAACGATAGCGCCAAAGGAAAAGTAATTTATCTTGAATAATGTCTCTTGAATAATTAAAAACTTAAAAATCAATCTAGTAACATAATTGGTGCATATACTCCTTTTATGTTAGTGTATAAAAATGACTACAAAAAAAGAATTGTTCACTAAAATAATTTTGACAACTTTGATAGCCGGGACAGTAATAGCGAGTGTGGCTATCGCTCCAGGACTTGGTCCCGTTCTTCGTTTATTTGACAATAAAAATAATAAGAGAAGGTTGGGTTTTTCGCGTGCCATTAAAAATTTGGAGGAAAAAAGAATGGTAAAAATTTTTAATAAAGACGGAAATTTAATTATTAAAATAACAGATAAAGGAAAGGGGAGGGTTCTAAAATATAAATTTGATGAAATGAAAATTTATAACCCCAAAAAATGGGATGGGCTATGGAGAATTGTCATGTTTGATATTCCAACAAAAGACAACAAAAAACGAGATATTCTCCGTTTAAAATTAAAAGAAATGGGCTTTGAAATGACTCAAAGATCTGTTTTCGTTTATCCTTACCCAGCAAAAAACGAGATTGACTTTCTGGGAGAGTATTTGGGAATTAGAAAACATATTACCTGTATTCTTGCAAAAGAAATGGAGGGGAGTAGGAATTATAAAAAACTTTTTAAACTTTAGTTTTTAAAAAATTAACCCTCTAGATTATAGATTTCTTGAAAAAACTCTTAGCAACACAAACGGAGTATATGCTCTGTTTGTGTTAGTGGGGATTGTCTTAATTTAAAAAAGGTATAAGGTGACCTCATGCCAAAGATAAAAAACAATATAAGAATCAAGAAGTGGCCCAAGAAACAATTTGGGCAAAACTTTCTGACCAACAAAACAATCGTTAATAGAATGGTGAAAACTGCTCTAATAAAAGAAGCTGACATTGTTCTTGAAATAGGAGCGGGCAAGGGAGTTTTGACAGAAGAATTACTCAAAAGTGGAGCAAGAGTTTTGGCTGTTGAGAAAGATCGCGACTTGATACCAGAATTGAAAGAAAGGTTTTCTGAAAAAATAAAAAATGAAAAATTAATTTTGATTGAAAAAGATATTCGCGACATTAATTTAAAAAATTACAAATTTAAAAATGGTAAGTGGAAGTTGGTTGCCAACATTCCTTATTACATCACTGGAGAAATTCTAAGAAGATTTTTGGAAAATAAAATACAGCCATCTCTAATGGTCCTAATGGTGCAAAAAGAAGTCGGGCAAAGAATTGTGGCGCGAGATGGCAAAGAAAGCATTCTTTCAATTTCTGTAAAAGTATACGGCAAAGCAACTCTTGTTTCCTATGTTTCCCGTGGCAATTTTACCCCGTCGCCAAACGTTGATTCGGCTATTATAAGCATCTCAAATATCAACAAGAATTTTTTTAAAGGTTTCAGTGAGAAAAAATTCTTTGAAATACTGAGAACAGGCTTTGCTCATAAGAGAAAATTCCTTTTTTCTAATTTATCTATTCTTTTTTCTGTAGATAAACTGAGAAAATCTTTCAAAAAGGCAAATATACCCCTAAATATAAGGGGGGAAGACCTTTCTTTATCACAATGGGGTGAATTATCTCTGCTACTTTAGAGAGTGGGGACGATCTTAAGGCCAAATATTGAAAACTATCCCCAAAGGTAGGTGTCTTTAAGGAATTAAGGGACATTTGTCTGATACAATTGGTGGAGGCAAAGATGGAAAACTTTGCAAAAATACTGCCTAGCAGACGCTTTTCGGCCGTGTTGGGGTCGTTGGTATTTGTTATTGTCTTAGTTTGGGGAGCCAAAGCCCTTTCTATGTCAAAAAATTCTTCTGTTTCCATTGCCGATAGCCCCTCTCTCATTACAAGCAGTGAAATAGAACGTCTCTCTTTTGAAAAAGTAAATTTGATTGATAGCGATGAAGATGATCTGAAAGATTGGGAGGAAATTCTCTGGCAAACCGACCCTAAAAACCCCGACACTGATAGCGACGGAACAAACGATGGGGAAGAAATAAAGAAAAATAGAGACCCTAAAGTTAAGGGTCCTAGCGACACTTTGCATTTACCAGTTGGCACCGACCAAAGCACAGTAAATAAAGTTGAGGAAAAATTAACAACCACAGATTTGGTGGCGCGAGATTTTTTCAGTAAATACCTCGCCGCAAAACAAAGTGGGCAACCTATAGACAGTAATATATCTGGCCAAATAGCTTCCTCTGTTTTAACGCAAACAAAAACTATAGGAATAGTCAGACTTTATAGCCAAGGCGATTTAATAATTGATAAAAACGACAACACCGAAAATTTAAAAAGTTATGGTGAAAAAATGGGAAGCATTATAAAAAATACACCTCCTTGGAAAGAAAGTGAGTTAGAAATTATTAAGCAAGCGCTTGAAAGAGAGGACGAGAGCATTTTGAAACGACTTGACCCTATTATAAATGGCTACACTTCAATGCGCGAACAAATGTTAAAAATTACTGTGCCAGAAAAAGCGATTCCTACTCATTTGGATTTATTGAATGCTATGGAGAAAATAATTTCTTCACTAAAATCCGCTCAAAATGTTTTCAAAGACCCGGTAACAGCATTGACGATTTTTGGAAAATATTCAGAAACAATTACAGGGCTTCATAGAGTTTTTATTGATATACGAGGACTTTTCCAAAGAAATAACATTACCTATGACAGCTTAAAAAACGATGGATATTACTATGCCAATTTTGCAGATTTAATTGAATTGAGCGCAAAAAAACAATGATTATTTCTTCTTTGCAAAAGCAAAATAGGTTGATATTTAAGGCCGTTTCTGTGTTTGTAGTATTAGCGTTTTTATTTTCACCTATTCTACCTGCCAAAAAAGTCGAGGCGCTAGTTGTGAGTTGTCCAGTTTGTGAGGCCATACTTACCACCATAAGCACTGTGTCGACCTACATAATTGGCGGTGGCATAGCGTTTTTGGTTACTAAAGAAAAAGTCCTAGACCCGATTTTCAAAATGATTGCGCGCATGATTTTACGGGGCATAACACAAAGCATTATCCAATGGGCAGCTGGTGGCTTCCAAGGCAATCCATCTTTTATACAAAACCCCACACAATTTTTTGCCAATGTGGCTGACCAGGCCATAGGACAAATAATTTATAACAACGCCGGCCTACAATGGATGTGTAGTCCATTCCGGCTTCAATTGAAACGCGCTCTTATTTACAATCGCTCTTTTACCCAAAGGTCACAGTGTACCTTGACCGGCATAGTCGGAAACTATGAAGGATTCATAAGTGGAGTTAATAATGAACTTGGAACTTTGGGTGGTTGGAATGCCTGGAACGTAATGGCAACGCAACCAGAAAATAATCCCTATGGAGCATACGCACTTTTTAATCTTCAGGTTGAAGCCGCTATTACAACTGACAAAACGCGCGAGCTCAATCTTCTAAATTGGGGTAAGGGATTTTTCTCTTGGAAAGAGCCTGGATGTGTTCAAAGGGCAATGGCAAATAAGCAAATACAAGATACAAGAGATGTTTACGAAGGTGAGGGAGGCGGAGCTCCACTTCCTCAAGTAGTAAGTGAGGACGCTGCGGGTAATGTGAATCTTTACGATCGAGTGCCAGAGAATACCAACCCAAACAAATGCGACACAATCACTCCCGGAAGCGTCATCGCTGACTCCGTCAACAAAGCTCTTGGTGCGGGGCAAGACGAACTTATTGCGGCGGATGAAATCGGTGAGGTTTTGGGAGCCGTGCTTTATGGACTGGTTACCAATGTTTTGGGGGATGCTGGTTTGTTTGGCGCCGGCGGAGGGGGTGGCGTATATTCAAATGATTACGAGGCACAAGTAGAGCAAGAGGATAGAGAGGTTTTTCAAACAACTAAAAACGACACTGTTTCTCAAATAGTTTCTAGTGCAAACGATGAAAATAGTTATATTGCAACTAAAAATCAATCTATTGCTCGTATAGAAATTTCAGCCCAAAAAGTGCGTGACATTATAGGGTGCTATCAACAAAGAATTGCTCTTGCCGCAAGTAGCACAGAGCCGGTTAATATAGCTCTGTTCCAAAATGAAATTGCTAGCGCCTCAACCACGCTTGCTCAAGTTCTCTTAAGAAAAGCACCTCTTCAGAGGGACATATCAATAGGGGAAAACAACTTAAACAATTTAAATTCATTGGGCGACCGAATGAGTGCTTTGCCGTATGAAAGAAGAGATTCTTTCCGCTCCCTTGCAAATGAATTTGCAAACTTGCTTTCTCAAATACATTACCAAGGAGATGTGATACAGGCAGAATATGAACGCGATTTCACCATTCCTGAAAGTTTGAAAACAATAGATACTCAGAGTGATCAGAAGTTCCAACAATGTCAAAATCCGCCTGAAACAAACAATCAAGCAGTATGAGAAAGAAATTTGAATACATAATAGTAATTTCAATAATTCTTCAAAGTATTTTTGGATTTGTTTTGCCGGCGCAGGCGCAAGAAAATGACAATGTAAGTGCCACATTTAATGCCGAAAATGCCACACAAATAAATAATGCCAACACCACCATTCCCTCAGGAGGATTGGAAAACCCTGCAAACAATCCAAGCAATCCAAATGCTTACAGTCCTCAAGCCGCCGCACAAGAAGCGCAACAAAAACAAGAAGCCGCTAAAAATGCGAAAAAAACTGAAATTCCAGAATTATGCACTTGGAAAGAGAAAGTTACGTTAAACATATCGGAATGCGTGGGAAACCTTCTTTTAGTCATAGGAGGCGCTTTTGTGGGAATAACAGGAACATTTTTAAACTTCTCAATCGAGATTACAGTTTTACAAATGTCAAAATTTGTTAATGACGTTGGAGTTATTACCGCGGGATGGAAAACTTTCCGCGACCTTGCCAATATGTTTTTCATCTTTATATTAATTTATATTGCCATTGCCACAATTATAGGTGCTGCCAGTATGAATACCCGCAAATCGCTGGTAATGGTAATAATTGTAGCCCTTCTTATTAACTTCAGTATGTTTTTCACTAAGGTAGTAATTGACGCATCAAATATTCTGGCCATTCAATTTTATAATTCTATAAGCAAAGGGCCTAGTTCTTCAAATAATGGTTTCTCTTGGGTTTTTATGAACGCTTCGCGTCTTACCACCCTTTACCCGACCGACAGTTCTGCGACTGATAGTGCTAAAGCTAAGGGGTATAAAGGATCAAATATTCTTCTAATTGGTTTCTTCGGGCTTATATTTGGGATTATTTTATCTTTTTGTTTTCTTGCTATAGGAATTTTATTTGTTATAAGATTTGTAGTTTTACTTTTCTTAATGATGCTTTCGCCAATTGCCCTTTTGGGTCTTGTTGTAAACAGAATGGGAGAAGTTTGGACTAAGTGGCTTAACACATTATTTAGAGAAGCCATTTTTGCTCCGACTATTATGGCCATGCTTTGGATTATTGCTTCAATAGTGAACAATACGGCCTTCATAAATGCAATAAACCGAAATGGTCAAACAGATGGAGGATTTTATAATATCATTGGGGAAACAATCAAAGATTCCATGGCTGTGGCAGTTAATTTTGGAATTTTGATAGCAATGCTCATAGGAGCTCTCATTATTTCAAAAAACTTCAGTGGTTCAGCCGGCGGCGCCGTCTTGGGCGCCGCCGAAAAGTGGTCCAGAAAAGCAGCTGGTGGCATGACTTTCGGCGCCGCCGGCTTTGCTGGAAGAAAAAGCTTTGGCTGGGCAGGAAACAAATTGGCTGAAAATAAGGGGCTTGAACGCTTTGCGGCTAGAAATCCTTTTGTTGGTGGAAATATTTTGAGAGCGGCAAAGGGAGTTGCGAGTTCTAGTTTTGACGCTCGTGGCGCAGGAATCAGTGCCTTGGGAGATGCCGGAGGGAAGGGTGGTTACAGAGGCATACTTGAGGCGCAAGTTAAAGAACGCCAACGCAGAGCGACAGAACTTAAAGATGTAAAAATCTATTCTGATGAAAAAACTGAAACCGAAGCCACAGGCAGAGAAGAAGCTATAAAAGGATATGACACTCGCATTGCTGAATTAAATAAAAAAGCCGCTGAATTGAGAATGGTAACACCGAAAGACGTGGCTGATGGAGAGAGATTGGCGGCAGAAAGAGAAAATATTGAAAAACAAAGAGTGGGAACTATAAATCTAAGAAACGAAGCCCAAGCCAAACTAAAAGAAATTCATACAGATCAAGGCAGAACAAAAACAGGTGAGCAGGTTTATGGTGAGCAACTAATGCAAGGACCAATTGCTGCTGTCATGAAGAGGCTTTCAGCAGAACGTGAAAAGTCTTCCAAAAAGATAGACGAGCCATACGCCAAAGATCGATATAAACAAGAAACCAAATATGCCGATGATATTACTCTTAATAGACTCGATGCTCAAATAGAAGAGCTTAGGGCACAGCTAGAAAGGGGAGCGAAAGCGGGGGTCAATGCTTCAGAAGCTATCGCGCGACACACCGAAGAACTTTCTAAGGTTGCTGAGAAAATGTCTAAAGTGGATTCAGAGGTCAAGTGGGGTCGCGCTAGTAACGAAGAAAGAGAGGTCTTAAAAACTGAGAGTGAAAATCTTAAAAAGAAAATCGATGAGATTCAAAAAAACTCAAGTCGAGCGGCTAATTTACAAAAAGAACTTTTAGAAAAACAAATAAGCGACCTTAAAAATCAAAAAAGTAAAATCAAAGGTAAAAGAGCAACAGAAAAATTCCGCGAAGTGGTAAAAGAGTTTGGGTATGATGAAGAAAAAAAACAAGAAAAACCAACACCTGAAGTAAAAAACGATGGTGGGGAAGCGAAAACATAAGATAGAATGTAAAATATAAACATGCACTATTCACCTGATGAGTTACAAAGAAAATTTGATTCTCTGCCTGAAGAACTAAGGGAAGCGATTACTTCTGTTGACTTTGCCAAGTCCCTGCAAGAAATTGGCAAAACGAGTGGCTTGCACTTAGACCAATTAGATCAACTTTTTGAAGAAGTCGGTTTTGTTTTACTTGGAATGACACACCCAAGCGAGTTTGGCAGAAAAATTGGTGTTTTATTTAATCTTCCAGAAGTTGCTAGAAACAGTTTGGTAAAAGAAGTTGATGAAAAAATATTTAAACCAATTAGAACGTCTTTAATGTCTCTTCACAGTAAAACACCAAAAACGACCAACGACTTACGACCAACGACTTACGACAGACAAACAAATGAGGTCAAACCCCGAGAACAAGCAATTCCTCATGAAACTGACTATAGTATGTCGAGAGCTGATATATTGTCTGCAATTGAGAACCCTGTGACCAAAAAAGTTAACATCGATAACACTCCAAAAAGGAATGTAGAAACTAGTGACCCTCATCTATATTTGTCGGAGCATAATGAAATGATTCAAAAAATGAAAATTGCTCCTTTAGCAGGAAACATAATTACTCCTAAAAAATCCTTGGCAGAAGAAGCTGTTTTGGTAGCCCAGAAAAAAGTGGAGGGTGACAAAAGGACTCCCTCTCCCGACAAATCGCAAAATCCCTCTCCAATAATAATTCAGAAAACGCCCCCCGCTCCACAAAATATTCAACCTTTAACAATAGCCACTTCTCCTTTGGAAAAATTGAGCAGTGTTGTCCGTATTCCCAGACAGTCTGTCAACATTACGACACCGCCTACAACAAAAGGTGTCGATCCTTATAGAGAGGTTGTTTAAGAACCAACAACTGACGACTTACAACTAACAATGAGAAAATTCAAATTTCTTGACTGGCAGGTCTATAAAGACTCTCGGGACTTGTTTTCTGAAATATTAAAAATTGTAAAAAAATTACCAAAAGAATATAGATTTGAATTGGGGAGTCAGGTTATTCGCTCGTCTCTTTCTATAACCCTGAACATAGCGGAAGGTAGCGGAAAAGAATCTGACAAAGAGCTTGTTCGTTTTATTGAGATAAGCCTGGGTTCTGCGTATGAAACATTGGCCTGTTTAGACTCAATGAGAAATAGCGAGTTGATAACCTTGGTAGAGTTTAACAATTTGCAAGAAAAAATTTCCTCTGTTTGTAATCAACTCGGCGGACTAAAGAAAAAAGTTGTCTTAACAGAGAAGTTGTAAGTTGTTGGTTGTTGGTTGTAAGTTATAATTAGCTCATGCAATATCAAGTTCCACAATTTATAGAGGTTGAGGACAAACTTTTCGGTCCACTCACTTTAAAACAGTTTATTTACCTTGCTGGGGGGGTTGGCATCGCGGTTGTTCTCTATATTTTCATTCCCATTAAATTTATAGCCATAATTATAGCTGTTCCTTTTGTCGCTTTTGCTATAGCCCTTTCTTTTTATAAGATAAACAGCAAGCCGTTTATTTTCACACTGGAGGCAGCTGTTGGTTATTGGCTGAAAAACAAACTATACATTTGGAAAAAAACAACAAAGAAGATTGAAGCCAAAAAAGAAATGGTTGATGAAGGTCCTTCCATAGAAACTCTTTTAGCCCCCCGTCTTTCTGACAGTCGTCTTAAAGATTTGGCCTGGAGTTTAGATGTTAAGGAGCGCCTTGATTCAAGCCCCTTGGCAAAATACAAAGAGAAAAAACTTTCATTTGAAGAAGAGGAGAAGGAGAGGGTCGAGTTCACTAAGAACTATGACCTGGGTGCAAAAGGTCATAGTTCTTAGAGTTAAGAGTTACGAGATATGAGTTATGAAAAAATTAAAGATTTTACCGACCTTAGAGTATGGCAAGAGAGTCACAAATTGGTTCTTTTGACATACTTATTAACTAAAAAGTTTCCTGCTGAAGAAAAATTCTCACTTACTAGCCAACTTCGTAGGGCAGTTGTATCTATAACTTCAAATGTTGCCGAGGGTTTCGGAAGACAAAGCTATAAAGAAAGGATACAATTTTATTATATGGCTCAAGGTTCATTAATTGAAGTAAAAAATCAACTTTTAGTGGCAAGAGATATTGGATATCTTGACAAGATAAATTTTGAAAAAGTTATGGAACAATCAAATGTCGCTCATCAATTATTGCAAGGATTAATTAGAAGTTCTAAAGAATATCTTACTCGTAACTCGTAACTCTTATCTCATAACTCATTTTATGGCACAACAACAAACAGGTTCTACGCAAGATTTTGTGCCTATAAAGGAGGTGCGTGATGGAGTTGTAATACTTAAAGATGGCGGTCTAAGAGCCATACTTTTGACATCTTCCGTTAACTTCGCTCTAAAATCGCAAGACGAGCAGGGATCAATAATTTTTCAATTTCAAAACTTTTTAAACTCGCTTGAATTTCCTATTGAAATATTTCTTCAGTCAAGAAAATTGGACATAAGACCATATCTTTCGCTTTTAGAAAATCGCTATCGCGAACAAGTGGTTGATTTGCTGAAAATACAAACTCGCGAATATATTGAATTCATAAAAAGTTTCACTGAAAGCGCCAACATTATGACTAAAAGTTTTTTTATAGTAATTCCTTACACTCCTCCAATTTTAACTTCTTCCTCGGTGGGAAACTTTTTCGGTGGCAATAAAAAACCTACCCCGCAAGATTTATCTAATCAATTTGAAGAACATCGAACTCAATTGGAGCAAAGAATCTCCGTTGTAGAACAGGGAATGGTGCGTACCGGAGTAAGGGTTGTGCAACTTGGCACAGAAGAAATAATCGAGCTTTACTATAAAATATTCAATCCGGGAGAGCAGGACAAACCAATGAAATTGTCGTAGACAATTTCATTGGTTTGGAGTTACGAGTTAAGAGACGCGAGTTACGAACAAGAAAGTCCCAAAAAATACTGAATTTGGAGTATAATTTCAGTGTATGACAACAAATAACTTGTTGGGGTCTTTTGTTAATATCATTCTCATAACTCTTATCTCATAACTCTTCCCTTATGGCTTTACTTGATTTTTTTAAATCCAAACCTAAAAACGAGCCGGGGTTAACGGCTATACTCCCTCAAGAGATTTATGAGTCCGGAGTGTTGGAGCTAAAGGACGTTATAGCGCCTTCTGCTTTGAAGATTTCCCCGAAAGAAATAAATTTGGGAGAAAAAATCGTCAGAACTTTTTTTGTTATTTCTTACCCACGCTATTTGACTGAAAGTTGGTTTGCTCCAATTATTAATCTTGATAAGGTTTTTGACGCATCTATTTTTATACACCCCATTGAAACTGCCAAAATTTTGCGACAATTCCAAAAAAAAGTGGCGGAGGTGCAGAGTCAAATACATGAGCGCGAAGAGAAGGGATTGGTTCGAGACCCCGTTCTTGATACGGCTTATCAAGACCTTGAGCACTTGAGGGATTCTTTGCAACAAGCCCAGGAAAAAATTTTTGATGTTGGTCTTTATATTTCAATTTATGGCGATTCAAACCAAGAGTTGGACAAAGTGGAGTCCGAAGTTAAATCAATTCTTGAGTCAAAACTTGTTTATATGAAACCGGCTCTTTTTCAACAAGAGCAGGGTTTCCGAAGCGTTCTCCCCATTGGAACGGATGAGCTTGGCGTTCATTCTAAATTAAATTCTTCTCCTCTTTCTAGCGTTTTTCCTTTTATTTCTTTTGACTTAACGTCGGACAAAGGGATTCTTTACGGTATCAATCGCCACAACGCATCGTTAGTTCTTTTTGATAGATTTTCTCTTGAAAATTATAATTCCGTCACTTTTGCTAAATCTGGTTCGGGAAAATCTTATGCTACCAAGTTAGAGATTCTGCGAACGCTTATGTTTGACTCGGAAGTTATTGTGCTTGATCCAGAGAGAGAGTATGAGTATTTAGCCGAAGCTACAGGGGGACGTTATTTTAATGTGTCATTAACGTCTGAACACCACATAAACCCATTTGATTTACCAATTCCAAGAGAAGATGAGTCAACGGCCGATGTTTTGCGCTCAAATATTGTTAATTTAGTTGGGCTGTTCCGTGTAATGATGGGAGGATTAAGTGCTGAAGAAGACGCTATTATTGACAGGGCAATTAGTGAAACTTATGCTCTCAAAGATATTACGCCGGATTCTGATTTTTCAAACATAGAGCCGCCTTTAATGTCCGACTTTGAATTAGTGCTGACAGGAATGGAGGGTGGTGAGAGTTTGGCGCAACGGCTTACCAAATACACCAAGGGAACTTGGGCCGGGTTTATAAATAGGCCGACAAATGTTGATATAAATAAAAAATTCGTGGTTTTTTCTGTGCGCGACATGGAAGATGAGTTGAAGCCCGTTGCCATGTATATTGTAATGCATTTTATTTGGAATGCTATAAGACGAGAACTCAAAAAACGTCTTTTGATAGTGGATGAGGCCTGGTGGATGATGAAATCCGAAGATACCGCTTCCTTTCTATACAGCTTGGTTAAAAGGGGGCGAAAATATTTCCTAGGAGTTGCCACAATTACCCAAGACGTGGGAGATTTCTTAAAATCACCATACGGCATGCCCATTATTACCAACTCTTCACTTCAACTTCTTTTAAAACAATCACCATCCTCAATTGATGATGTGCAAAAAACATTTAACTTAACCGAGGAAGAAAAATATTTGTTGTTAGAAAGCGATGTGGGAGAGGGAATCTTCTTTGCCGGATTAAAACACGTGGCTATAAAAATAATCGCTTCTTATACTGAAGATCAAATTATAACGTCCGACCCTTCACAGATACTTTCTATTAGAAAAGCAAAAACCGAGCTTAGTTTGGCAAATTAATATGGAGCAAACTCAAAAAATAGATAGAATTCCAAACGTATGGGCTTTTTTTATGGTTTCTGTTGCTATTATATTTGACCTTTTAGGTTTTGGCCTTGCTTTTATTCCAGTTGCTGGCTGGCTTATGGCTTCTGCTGTTGGCGTTGTTGCTTTTTTAACTTTCTTTCTATGGTTTACCTTTCGTGGTGCTGGATATAACAGCACAAGAAAAGTTGCTATTTCAGGCGGCGGATTTCTTGTGGAATTCATACCTCTTTTAAACGCTCTGCCAGCTTGGACTCTTTCCACCTCACTAATGATTATGGTTGTGAAAGGAGAGGATTTATTTGAAAATCAAAAAAATAAATTAAAGTTGAAACCAAAATATTATGGTCAAAAACTGACAGTGAAGCCCGCCGCAAATGATAGAAATTATAAAAGTAATTACACTTCTCCCTCAACACCTTCTCCTGTAAATGCTAGACAAAACCCACCCCTAACAAATCGTGGTTTCAAAGGCATTGCCTCGTCAGATGACACCTCTCGTTTTATTAAAGCTGCATAAAATGACTATTTTTACCAAAAAAATTTTAGTGATACTTGCCCTAAGCTTTTTAAGTTTTTTACCAACCATTGCTTTGTCCCAAACAATAGATTCTTATAAAGATTCTTTGCGCACGGTTATCACTCCGCCAAACCCACAAGCCAATCAAACGATATCAATTCATCTTGAAAGCTCTCTCATTGACCTTTCTCTTTCCACTATAACTTGGAGTGTTGATGGGAAAGTGATACTTAAAGGAAAAGACCGTAGGGTATTGGAAACAAAACTTAAAGAAATTGGCAAAGAAACAAATATTTTGATTTCTGTTAACAGTCCCCTTTATGGCTCTTTTGACAAAGAAATAACTATAAATCCGACCTCAATTAGCTTAATTTATGAAGCCAATACCTATACTCCTCCGTTTTATAAAGGAAAAGCTTTGCCTTCCTCTGAAAGCGTTGTTACGCTACTTGCTTTGCCACGCTTTATAAAAAACAATGGAACCCCAATTTCTTCTAAAGATTTAATTTTCACTTGGAAAAAAGAGGGTGTGGTGGACGGCGCCAATTCTGGTTTGGGCAAAGACACTTATGTTTTTATAACGGGTAGATTACCGGAAGACACACCTTTAATTGAGGTTAGCGCTTTATTCCCCGAAGAAAGTCTGCGTGGCTACTCTTCAATTTTACTCCCTTCGTTTAACCCAGAAATTATTGTCTATGAAAATAATCCAATCCTTGGCGTTATTTTAAATAAAGCGATGTCTAATGACAATCTTTTGTCAGGTAAAGAAATGTCACTTGTCGCTTACCCATATTTCTTTTCCGGAAAAAACAGAGAGTCAATCAATTTTGAATACGCGTGGTATATTAACAATGAAAAAGTGGCTGATATTCCCCAAAACCAAAGCGGGCTAACCATAAGAAGCCCCGAGGGCAGCGGAACTTCCGCTTTGAGAGTGTCGCTTTCCAATATTAGAAAAATTTTCCAGGTCGCTTCAACAAATTTATTGGTAAAATATGGAGAATAAAAACAGCTTTTAGGTTTCAGCTTTCAGCTTCTAGCTTTATGATAAAAAAATTAAGAAAAATCGTTGGGAAAACTTTTCTAATAGTTGTGGTTTTTTTCGTTATCTCCTCGCCATTAATTGTTTCGGCCGAACCAACGGCAAAATGCAACCCCGACCAAAAAGACACATATTGTTTGCTGGCGCCCATCCCTTTCTTTGGCGATAGCGGAGACACCTACAAAACCGGCGACATTGGTAAATATGTAAAAGCTATTATAAATCTTTCTATTGTCATTGCGGCTGTTTTGGCAGTTGTAATGATAACCATAGGCGGTTTTAAATATATGACCAGTGAGTCTATTGGGCTAAAAGAAGAAGGTAAAAAAAACATAAGAGATGCCTTCTTAGGACTTGTAATTTTGACTTCGTCTTTCTTAATTTTAAAAACCATAAATCCAGAGCTTCTTAAATTTAATTTAAACATTCAAACAATCGGCGTTCCAGGGAACACGGCTCAACCAAAAAGCACTAGTCCTCCACTAATATATACAGAGGAGCAAAACAGACAGGGTTTGTATGAAGTAATCCCAGGAGTAGATCTTAAATCGACCCCCAACCTAACACGCGATCAATTCTATACAAACTGTACAGCTAAAGGAGGGAAGCCTCGTCCAGAAGGACTAGGTCCAGAAAGTCAAGTTTATCGTTGTTACAATAAGTAATTATGTCTAAATCAACTGCCATCACAATTATTGTCGTCGTACTCTTGGCCATAAGCGGGGGCCTCGCTTGGTGGTATTTTTCATTGGGACAATCAGGAGTGGGGAACCAAAACAACGACAGTGGTGGAATAAATTTTTTCCCTTTTGGAAATAACAACGAACCAACGACCAACGACCAACAACTGACAACCGACAAAGAAAATCAAACGGAAAATGCTCCGGAAATTAGAGAGGTTTCGCGTTTGCCCGTTGCTGGGTTTTTACCACTTGTTGATAATTTAGGATTTCCTTTTGTTCGTTATGTTGACCAGGAAACTGGCAATTTATATGACGCCCCCCTTGAAATAGTTTCCAAAAAAAGAATAAGCAATACCACCATACCTAAAATCAGAGAAGTTCATTGGCTTTCTGGGGGAAATTCTTTTATTATGCGCTACTTGGACGAAAAGGATTCTCTGCAAAGCTTTTATGCCACCCTAAAAGAAAATTCTTCCGCTGAAGGAAGTTTAACGGGACGCTTTCTATTAGAAAATATTTCTGACTTGAGTTTGTTTAGAACCAACAGTGCTTCAACAAAAATATTTTATTATTTAACAGAAAATTCCGTCGCCACAATGTTTTCCGCCGAAAGCGACGGTAGCAAGGCCACTCATGTTTACTCCTCCCCAATGAAAGATTGGTTACTTTATGGAATAAATGATTCTTTGGCTTATATTCAAACAAAGTCATCTGGTCTTGCCCCCTCCTTTGTTTTTTCTCTTAATATTAAAAATGGAACCGCAAACCCAACTCTTTCAAATTTTATTGGCCTTTCTATTCTTCCCAACAAAAAGGGGGACTTGATTTTATACTCCAGTACTCCTTTTGAATACCCTTTGCTATACATTTATGATGTAAACAAAAAAACTTCAACCCAAACCTCACTTAGAACTTTTGCTGACAAATGTCGCTGGAGTGAAAGTAATGTAAGTCGCATCATCTGCGCGGTGCCCACAAACATCCCGCGAGGAACTTACCCCGACGACTGGTATAAAGGCACAATATCTTTTAGTGATAATATTTGGGAAATTGATTCTGTTAGCGGAACGGCAAAGGAGTTGGTAAGTTTGTATAAAAATTCTTTCTTTTTTGACATTTCTTCTTTTTCTTTAAGCGACAAAGATAAATTTCTTATTTTGCAAGATAAAACAAACAACTCCCTTTGGAGCGTCCGCCTCAAACAATAAGCCCCTACAGTATCCCAAACACAACCCCCATACCCCATAGGACTGTCCTATGGGGTATGGGGGTTGCGACTAAATATTTAGATTACTTTCCTTCGCCAAAGAAAGTTCTTTTTGTTCTACATATTTTAAAATTACATGGCGAAACTTACCGAAACCCTCCGATTGCGTAACAATGTTCGGATGGTCTTGAAAAACAGAGTGGACTATTCTACGCTCAAAAGAAGGCATGGGGTCCATTTCCACGCTGTGTTTAAAAGTTAAAGCCCTGTTTCCAAGCATTGAAGCTACCCCCTTGACTCTTTCTTCGGCTTTTTTCCTATAACCGTTAACGTCAACAATTACCCCCATATCAACCCCCCTCTTTTTTTCAATTATCTTACGCAAAATATGATTAAGGGCCGAGAGCGTTTCTCCAGAATTACCAATCAGAATTGGGCTGTCTTTTGACTCAATGGAAAGAATTACCCTTTCCAAACTGTTCTCAACAGAAATTTCAGAGAAAGCAATAGAAAGGTTATTTAAAATAATTTCTAACTCCTTTTTTATATCTTCGGTCTTCATATGACTTGCTCATTTTATACCGTGCGATGGCGCTTCAACGCAAGCTCTTGACCTATGGTAAAAATGTTGCTGACTACAAAATAAAGCGCCACCGCCGAAGACAAACTGTGACTAATTATTACAATTAGTATAGGAAAAAAATATTTCATTTGAAACTGCATATTTCTAGCAAAGTCATCTTTAAAAGACGTTTTTTCACCGTCTTTTTTCGCTGGTGTGGCAGGAAAAGAAAGAATGGCCTGAATATATTGAGTCACCCCAGCCAAAATAGCCAGAATCCAACTTTTTTGAGCCATGTCAAATATAAAAAACTTCATGGAAACAAACTCTGGAGACCCCACAAAAGAATAAAGAATCTCTGGTTTTATAGAAGGGAGCCCTCCTTTATAAAAAATCCAATATAGGGCAATAACAACCGGTATTTGAATTACCAAAACAAGAATACTGGCAAAAGGGTTAACTTTTGCCTCCTTATACAAATCCAGAGTTGCCTTGCCTAGAGCCTGCCGATCGTCTTTAAACTTTTTCCTAATCTCCTCCATTTTTGGTTCTATACCCCTCATTTTTATTTGAGTCAAAAGAGCTTTTTTAGTCAAAGGAAAAAGAAGTAGTTTGACCAAAACCGTTGTCAAAATTACCGCCAAAGCCACATTCCCCAACGGTAAAAGATCAATCAAAAAAACATTTAGATTATAAATGGGCTGATAGAATACAGTGAAAAAAATTCCTTCATTCATTTTGTCATTTTAACTTATTTACTACTCCTTGGAAAAGATTTTTTCATAGAAAGCACGTTCTCTTTTATTCTTTCGGATATCGTTTTATAGGACAAGGAACTTGCTTCTTTTTTAATAAAACAAATTATGTTCACATTTTCCGGAAAAAACTCTTTGCGGTTTTTAAGAATATGAGCTACCCGTCTTTTGGTTTTATTTCTAAGGGACTTTTTTTTCTGCCAGGCACCACCCAAAACAACAGAAAACTTTTGTCCTTTATCTTCTCTTAAGGACACCCTAAATGTGAAGTTTGGGAAGTGAAAAGACTTGCCTTTTTTATATATAGAAGAGAAATCCTTGCGAGAAATCCTCTCTTTTTTAGGAAACATAGACAATTTTCTTTAATTCCATCCAAGAGACAGAATTAAACGCTGAGGCGTTTGCGCCTATTTCGACGACGACGAGTGATTGCCTTGCGACCACCTGAAGACCGGCTCCTTGCGAGAAATCCGTGCACCCTTGCTCTCTTTTTCTTTTTTGGTTGATATGTTTTGGACATCGTGCGATTATAATCTTATTTTTTAACTTAATCAATCTTGGGTAAAGGTCTTTTTAAAAATAGAGGTTTCCACTATTCACTCCTTTTCCACTTTTTATCACCACAAATCAAACGTTTTTGTAAGTGTTGCATTTTTTTCTCCTTTGTATAATGAATCTAATTTAAATAATTATGTTTGACACCAAACAACTTTGGGAAACAGTTTTGGAAAACATTGAAACCGATGTTTCACAGGCAACTTTTAGCACTTGGTTTAAAGATACTGTCATTGTGAGAATAGAAGATGGCGTTGTTTTTCTTTCGGTTCCCAATCAATTTGTAAAAGAGTGGTTGGCAAACAAATATCACAAAGCCATACTAAAAAAACTGCGCGAAGGAGCTGAGCAAGTCAGAAATGTTGAGTATGTGGTTAGCAAAGAACCGCCCAAACAAGAAATTGCGAGTAAAAAAGTCAACAACCCAACAACCGAGATGCCTTTGGCTGATTTTTATGTGAACAAAGAAGACAACTTAAATCCTCGTTATACTTTTGATTCGTTTGTAGTTGGTTCTTTTAATGATTTGGCTTTTGCCTCGACCCAGGCTGTGATTAAAAAACCAGGAATCGCTTACAACCCACTTTTTATTTACGGAAACACTGGTTACGGCAAAACTCATCTGATTCAAGCGGTGGGAAATTATATTAAAAGCGTTTCTCCTAGTATGAAAGTTTATTATATAACTTCTGAAAATTACTATTTGGGGCTGGTGAATGCTATGCAAGAAAATAAAATACCTCTTTTTAAAGAAAAATATAGAAAATATGATTTCCTTATAATGGACGATGTTCAGTTTTTATCCAACAAAGAAAAAACTCAGGATGAGCTTTTCCATTTATTTAATACTCTCTATGATAACAACAAACAAATAATTTTTTCTTCCGATAAACACATAAATCAAATACCGAATTTGGAAGACCGTATTCGTACCCGCTTTGGGGCAGGAATGATAGTGGATATTCAAGCCCCAGACTATGATGCCCGGGTCGCTATAATACAAAAAAAATGCCTTTCCCAAAACAACTCTGTTTCTCCAGAGATTGTTGAATATTTAGCCAGTTCTGATAATAGCATTCGTGAACTTGAGGGAGCCCTAAACACCATAACCTATCACATGCAGCTAAAAAACAGGATTATTTCCTTGACGGAAATAAAAAATATTATAAGGGAAACCAGCAAACCCAAAAGGTCTTTTTCTGTTAAAGAGATTATCAAAACAATCGCTGATTTTTATGATGTGCCAGAAAATAGTATTTATGAAAAAACCAGACGCAAAGAAGTGGTAAAGCCAAGGCAAATTATTATGTATATCTTAAGAGAGGACTTCAAAGTATCTTACCCTACCATAGGGGAGAAGTTAGGAGGTCGTGACCACACAACTGTGATTCACTCTTGTGAGAAAATAAAAAGGGAGTTAAAAACGGACACCACTTTAATCGAAGAAATAGATTATATTAGGACAATGTTGAATTAAAGTTGGGGAAAAGTTATGTATAAAAAGAAAAAACTTTGGGAAAAACACGTCACTTATCAACATTTAATTTTTAAAAAATGAAAAATTACAAAAAAGAAAAAAGTAATAAAGGTGTTGTTATTTTAAAGAAATAAATTATAAGTAATAAAAATGGCTTTTTTTAGGTTTATTAAATAATAAACAGAACTATAATACTAATATGTATATAGAATGTCAGAAAGATAAATTAAGTGAGTTTGTTATAAGAGCAGAGAAAATAGCGAATAAAAACGCCAGTCTGCCAATTTTAGCATGCCTTCTTTTGGTAGCGAAAGATAAAAATATTATCGGTAAGGCTACAAATCTAGAAATTGGCGTCGAAATGTCTATCCCAGCCAAAGTTAATAAAGAGGGGGTTGTGGCTATTTCCGCCAATATTTTTTCCCAAGCTATAAATAATTTACAAGGAGGAAAAACAGTTTCTTTGGAGGAAAAAAATGGTTTTTTGGTTATAAAAAATGATATTTCAGAAATTCAATTAAAAACACAATCGCCACAAGACTTTCCTTTAATACCAAAAGGGGAGGATGGAGAGGTTGTTAATTTTAAAATAAAAGATTTTGTTTATGGTTTAAAGACGGTTATCTTCAGTTCCTCTCTCTCAAGTATAAAACCAGAGCTTGGCAGTGTCTATGTTTACCCAGAAAACCAAGAATTAGTTTTTGTTGCCACAGACTCATTTCGTTTATCTGAAAAAAGAATTGTTTCTAAACAGATAAATAATTTTCCCTCAATACTTATTCCTCAAAAAAACTGCTTAGAATTGATAAGAGTTTTTGATGGGCTTAATGAAGACGCCAATCTTTTTTTTGGTAAAAATCAAATTAACATAAGCACAAGCACAACGCACTTTACCTCAAGAATTGTAGACGGGTCCTTCCCTGACTATAAACAAATCATTCCTAAAAAAGGAGAAACAGTTATACATTGTTTGAAACAAGACTTGTTTGACGGTCTAAAAGCTATAACAGTTGTTTTTGATAAATTCAATCAAGTTACTTTTGATACAAAAATAAAAGAAGGATTTATTATTCTTTCTTCTAAAAACACAGACGTTGGGGAAGGTGAATGTAAATTAAAAATAAAAGGAGAGGGCGAAGATATTGTTATTAGTTTTAATCAACAATATATCAAAGAGTCATTTAGCGGTTTTACTGATGATTCTATAACCCTAACTTTTGGGGGGCCACATAAACCACTTTTAATTGAAGGGGGAAAAAGTAGTTATTTTCGATACTTAGTTATGCCTATGAATAGATAAAAAAATGAAATCCATAGCCGAAGTATTAAAGGGTTTCAAAATTCCCATACCACCAGAAAACATAATTGAAAAACAAATAGAAGATTATATTTTTGACACCAAGAAAAGGAGAATAAAAGTAAAGATATCATTTCAAAATAAAATAATCTTTATTAAAACAGACGCCTACTCCAAAAGAGAAATTTTAATTAAACAAAAAGAAATACTTGGAATAATTAAACAAAAATTTCCTAGAATACCAACAAAGACACTCAAATAAAATTTAATTGAGTTTAAAATTTAGAGGGAAAAACCTCTCAACTTTTAAACCAGAGGCATTGTAACCGATAATTTTAAGCAAGTTTTCTTCTCTAATAATTCCAGCAATTTCTCTGTTATTAAAAGAAACATAAAAAGGACTGTTTTTGTATATTCCAATTAAATTATTATTTAGAAATATTTCAACTTTTGATAATCGCGAAGATCCTGCGGAAACAACTGTGAAAGAAATTGGAGAAGAAGGTGCGTGTTCAGATTTTTCATCATAACCAATAACATCAAAAGAAACTTCACTCAAAGGGGCCGTTGAGAAAATGTTTGGTTTAATTGCATCAGTCCCGTACCCATTTGCTACGGCCCACTTTCTAACAGCAAACTCCCAATGAGAAAATTGAGAATCTTCGTTTGGGTCACTTGGCGGGATTCCGTTTTGTGGGTCATTTTTATTTATCCACTTTAAGATAGAGTGAACCGAGGGGACAATTTTTTCTTGCAACTTTTCTTCTGGGTAATTTTTATCAACTATAACTCCCGTGTATTTATCCACAAAGTAGGTTTCGCCACCCTGCCAAATCCCACGCAAAACAGGAGACAGACCATCTGTGTTAATAGGTGCCGCCTGGTGGAATCTTTCATCGGGAAGGGTGGAGATAGCATAAACCATAAATTCATGCCACATTGGGGCCACAATTTGCCCAGCCACTTTTTTTTCCATCGGTCTGTTATCGTTATTCCCCGCCCAAGAGCCAACCGCAAGTGAAGGGGTGTATCCTACCACCCAAGCGTCCCTATAATCGTTTGTGGTACCTGTTTTTGCCGCCACTTGGTGGTCGGGAAAATAAAGGGTGGAACGTTCTCCAAAGAGAGGTGAGCGAGCCTTATCATCAGATAAAATATCTGAAACTATACGGGCAACATCGCTTGGCAAAGCGTTATTTTGTTGCGGTTCAAATGACTCCAGTATTTCACCGGAACCATTCTCTACCAACAAAATACCATTGGGCACACTTTTTATACCGTCGTTTGCAAGGGCTCCGTAACCACCGGTCAATTGCAGAAGAGTTACTTCTCCACCTCCCAAAACCAAAGTTAATCCGTAACGGTCCGGATCATTAAGAGTGTTAATGCCAACGTCCTCGGCTGTTTGCAAAACATCTTTCATTCCAGAAAGATATAAAACTTTTACCGCGGGTATATTTAAGGACTGAGCTAGAGCGTTCCGCAAAGAAACCGGGCCTCTAAATATTTGGTCATAATTTTCAGGGTTATAACAAATTGTTTCTGGGTCATCGCTAGTATAAAGCGGTTTACTCTCATCATCACAACGAGTAGAAAATTCAGTTTCAAGGTCAAAAACCATTGTGTCCGGGGTGTAACCTTTTTTGAAAGCGGTGGCATAAACAAAAGGTTTAAAAGAAGACCCGGGTTGTCTTTTGGCTAAAACCACATTAACATTGCCGTCTATTTCTTTGTCAAAATAATCGCGCGAACCAACCATTGCTAAAATTTGTCCTGTTTTGGGGTCAAGGGCTACCAGTCCAGCATTTTCTGCGTTAAATTTACCTTTGTTTAAAAGAGCGTATTTTTTTACAATTTCTTCCGCTTTTTGTTGCATGGGGACATCAATTGTGGTGATAATTTTTAAACCCTCTTCTTCCAAAGCCCGTTTACCATACTTTTCTTCCAGAATGCTTCTTAAATAAAAAACGAAGTGGGGAGCAACGATACCAATTCTTTGTGGTGGCTTAAACTCAACCTTTTCTTTTTGAGCGGAGAGATATTCCGTTTCGTTTATTAAATTATTTTCATACATTTTCCCTAACACCGAATTTTTTCTATCAGTCAATTCATCTCTGTGATTTCCGTAAGGTGAATAATAGCTTGGCGCCTGTGGCAGAGAAGCCAAGTAGGCCGATTGAGGAAGATTCAAGGAAGAAGCGCTAACACCAAAAAAAGCATGGCTAGCTTCTTCGGCTCCATAAATATTTCCCCCGTATGGGCTTTCGTTTAAATAGATCTCCAAAATTTGGTCTTTGGAAATAACCCGCTCAAGTTTTATTGCCAAAACCCACTCCTTCAACTTACGGGCAATGCTCTTGTCTCTGGTTAGAAGAGAATTTTTTACTACTTGTTGCGTAATGGTAGAACCGCCCTGAGAAAAACCCAAAGAAGTGGCGTTTACTAAAACGGCGCGAAGAAAAGAAAGAGGCCGTATCCCTTTGTGTTGGTAAAAAGTGTCATCTTCAATTGCCACAGTCGCTTTTTGTAAATAGGGGGATATTTCTGAAAGAGGGACTTCGCTTCGGCGCACATTTTCTTGTATGTTAAAAAGTAAAATTTTTCCCGTTCTGTCAAAAAACTTGGTTGATTGAGAAACTACGCGAGTATTAAAAGAATTCACGTCAGGAAGCTGCAATCTAGCCGCCCAAACAAGAATAAGTCCGGTGGTTAATAAACCCAAAGCAAAGATATTAAGCCAAATCTTTTTGGCAAGCCGTTTTTTGCTTTTTCGAACAACACGGTGATACATTTCATTAATCCTAGCAAAAAACAGCCCTCAAACAAGAGATTTTATAAATTCTGGCGACATGATAAAGTTATAGAATGTTTGGTTTTGCCGCGAACAAAAAAGCCCTAATACCCAAAGAAAACGAGGTGGGTGAGTTTCTTTCCCGCGGAGTAGCCGAAGTTGTTGATAGAAACGAATTTAGAAAACTGCTTTTGGGTGGCAAGCCCCTGCGTATTAAATTGGGAATAGACCCGACCAGTCCGAATATTCATTTGGGGCGCGCCGCGGTGCTTTGGAAATTGAAAAAACTGCAAGATTGGGGGCATAAAATAGTTTTAATTGTGGGAGACTTTACCGGTGTTATTGGGGACTCATCTGATAAAGAAAGTGAAAGACCAATGCTTTCTAAGGAAGAAGTGGAACAAAATATGAAAAATTATTTTTCCCAAATGGGGAAAATAATAAATTTGGCATCGGCTGAGCAGTACCACAATTCAAAATGGCTTTCCAGAATAACTTACGCTGAATTGGGTGCCCAAGCCGACAGGTTCTCTCTTTCTGATTTTATAGCAAGAGAAAATATAAAGCGCCGGCTTGATAAAGGAACAAGAGTTTCTCTGCGCGAACTCCTTTATCCCTTAATGCAAGGATACGATAGCGTGGCCGTCAAAGCCGACATTGAATTTGGCGGAACGGACCAACGCTTCAATCTTCTGTCGGGAAGAACATTACAAACTTATTACAAACAAAAACCGCAACAGCTCATGACACTAGAACTTTTGCCAGGGCTTGATGGCAGGAAAATGAGTTCTAGTTGGGGTAATACCATAAACATAAATGACAGTGCCGAAAACATGTATGGCAAAACAATGCGTCTCCCAGATAGTTTGGTGAAAATTTATTTTAAACTAGCAACAAATCTTCCAATGGATGAAATTGAAAGCGCGATGGCTTCCCTTAGAGAAAACAAAATACACCCAAAGGAAGTTAAAATGAAGTTAGCAAGAACCATAACGGCAATGTATTATGGCCAAAAAGTTGCGATTGAAACAGAGCAAAATTTTGTTAAAAAATTTACTGAAGGAGTAGAAGCAGAAAATATTCCAACAGAAAAACTTATTGGCAGTGAACTTTTGGTGGATGTTTTCTTGCGTGCCAAAGTAATTGAATCAAAATCAGAGTTTGCCAGACTAGTTTCAAGTGGTTCAATTGAAATTCTTGGCGGACCAAAAATTGTTAATGGTAAGGCTCCAGCTCTCCGCAAAACATACAGAATAGGAAAACACCGATTTCTTAAAATAATTTAAAAACTCCTCTTTTGGAGGAGTTTTTAAATTTTAGAGACAATCTTTTTCTTCGGGTTCAAAGTCCATTTTGTCAGCGTCCAATTCATCGTCGCTCAAAGCTCCCAAACCATCTGAAATACCCGTTTTTCCTTCTAAAGCAGGGTCTAATGTAACTCCCATAAGGTCGTCATCGTCAGGGTTTATTTTGGCATTTCCCACAATTTCTATATTTTCCTTTTTAAAATCCTCGTTGAGGTCGTCTTGATTTGAATCCATACCTTTTAATTACTTGCATGCTACTTATATGCCCATTTTGTAACATAAGCGCTTTTTTTTGTAAATATTATTTTTTTAACCTGTGGATAATTGACGAAAAGAGGCAGAAGCCGTCAGGGCAACCGCAATAGCATCATACTCATCATCAATCATTTTTCTTGCAGGGATTTTTATCAACTTTGAAATCATAAACTCCACTTGTCTTTTGTCGGCTCTGCCATAACCGATAATTGCGTTTTTGATTTGTAGCGGAGTGTACTCAACCACCCTCGCTTTATTTTTTTTAGCTATATATATAATTGCTCCGCGAACCTCGGCAACGCGCATAACCGTTTTTTGGTTTTTATTTAAAAAAAGGTTTTCTATGGATAAAAGATCTGGTTTATATTTATTAATTATCTTTTCCACTTTTTCCCCGATAAGGACCAATCTTTCCGCAAAAGGTAGCTTGGCAGAAGTTTTGAAGCACTCACTGTGTAATAATTTTTCTTCACCTCTTTTTCCTTGAATAACCGCAATTCCAAGTCGTTCATATCCTGGGTCAATGCCAAGTACTTTCATAATAATTATTCTTGCAGTTCTGCGTTGGTAAAAACTTCTTGTACTTCATCATTACTTTCCAATTTTTCCATTAAATTTATCAAAGAGGAGCTGGCTTCTTTTGAGAGAGATGTCATTATTGATGGTTCAAAACTATTTTCTGTTTTTTCAAACGCCCACATAGCGCTTCCTTTGGCTCCAAGAGAGCCCCCATTTTTAGAAAGAATATGTTTTATTTCTTGTGTCGCCTTATTTCTATTATCGGTCAAAACCTCAATTAAAAGTGCGGCACCGCCTGCGCCATAGGCTTCATAAGTTAAAGATTCCATTTCTGCGCTATTTACACTCACTCCTTTTTTGATGGCTCTTTCTATTGTGTCTTTGGGCATATTTTCTTTTTTGGCTTTTTCAATTGCCGCTCTTAATTCCGGTGCGTTCACATCACCTCTACATTTTTTGGAAGCTACAGCTAGAAAACGTCCCAGTTTACCGAATAATTTAGAACGCGCCGAATCCGCCGCTCCTTTAGCTCTTTTTATTTGCGCCCATTTAGAGTGTCCTGCCATAATTAACAGTTTAACCGTCTAAATTTTGAAAAGCAAAATTTAAGAAGACGAAGAGAATCTGTTTTTCAGCAAGGTGGAGTTTGGAGCGCTAGTAAAAAACAATTTTATTTTCTTAAATGAAAAGAGGGAAGTGGAGAATGTCCCAAAGAATTGTGAATTGTAGTATGAATTTTATCCCCCCTAATTTCAAAATGTGGATGAAGCGAGGTTCCTTCTGGATGAAATTCGGTGCGATACACTTTATTGTTGCGCACTTCATACCAAGGTAAAACTTTCGCGCCGTCCTTATGATGAATAGTAGTAAAAATATGATTACCTCTCATTTCAAATTGTGGTGTGGCGCTGTGAACTCCGCCGGCTTCATGATCTAAAGAATGTAGGAAAGTTCGATCCATTTTTTTAGAGTAATTTATTTTGCGGGTTTATCGGCGGATTTTTTCCAAGATGTGTAAAACCGCGTTCCGTTACCACCCTGCCTCTTGGTGTTCTTTCTAAAAGTCCCAATTGCATCAAATATGGCTCATGCACTTCTTCCACCGTTCCTTCGTCTTCGGAAAGTGCCGCGGCAATGGTTGTAAGTCCAACAGGGCCACCATTAAATTTATCAATTAGCATTGTTAAAAGGGAACGGTCAGCGTTTTGTAGTCCCAATTTATCAACCCCCAAAAGTGAAAGTGCCTCATCGGCCATTTTTTTACTCAAAGATTCTTTTTGTACTTGAGCAAAATCGCGACAACGTTTTAATAAATAATTGGCAACGCGCGGAGTGAAACGGCTACGTTTACCAATTTCCAAAACAGCCTCTTTTTCAGCGTTTATTCCCAAAAGTTTAGCTGAGCGCGTAATAATTTTTTCTATTTCTTCTTGTGTGTAAAATTCAAGACGAAAAACTCCTCCACCAAAACGACTTCTTAAAGGAGAGGAGAGGAGAGCCATACGAGTGGTTGCGGCAATTAGTGTAAAGGGAGGCAACTCAAGCTGTATAGTTCTTGCTGAAGGTCCTTTGCCGATAATGATATCCAAAACCCCAGATTCCATTGCTGGGTAGAGAACTTCTTCAATTGTTTTATTTAAGCGATGAATTTCGTCTATAAAGAGAACGTCTTTAGGGGTGAGGTTGGTAAGAATTGAAGCAAGATCCCCCACTTTTTCAATTGCAGGGCCCGACGTAATTTTTATACCGCTGCCGATTTCTTTGGCTATTAAATGTGCCAAAGTTGTTTTACCAAGTCCCGGAGGTCCATAAAAAAGGAGGTGTTCCGGAGCATGATTACGTTCTTTAGCGGCAGAGAGTAAAATTTCTAAATTTCTCTTTATTTTTTCTTGGCCAACATACTCTTCAAAGGAAGAGGGACGTAGGGCCTGATCTAAATAAGTATCTTTTCCGCTTTGCCCTTCGTTTTTCTTATTCATAGTTTATTTTTTTGGAGTTATGGTCATTGTATCACGCAAAAAAGAGCCCCAAAAACTGCCCCCAAAGAGAAAAGATATGACCATAAAAAACCCTTGACAGCAAGGAGTCTTTATGCTACACTTCTAAACAGCCCGTAAGTCTAAACCATGTCTTTTCTTTTATAAGAAAAGAGCCAAACTTACTAAATACAAGTCAAATCCAGTGCAGTATTCTCTAAGGAATTGGGTCCCCGGACCTACTGGTGTTTTCGCAAGGACGTTTTTGGTTTTTACTTTATGTAAAACACTGATTCTATCCTCAGGAAAATTCTTAACTTTTAAAGCCTCGCTTTTAAAGTATCCCTTAGAGAATAATGAACTGGATTTGCTTGTCCTGTAGAAAATTTGGTGACCTAAATTTTCGTTAGGAGCTTTTTTTACTTTACGCTCACCGTAATTTTTTGGTAGTGGCGCTCTTTCGATTTTTACTTTGTAATTTCCTCGCCAAAATTTTTTGTTATATAAAAAAATAATAAAAAACTATATAGTTTAGAAAATTTTAGCGGACAGAGCCTAAATTTCAAGATCTACCACCCGAATGAGTTCATCCAAGGTTGTAACTCCTTGTAAAACTTTTACCATACCATCTTCTTTAAGATTCATTATTCCTTGAACGCGAGAAACTTTTTCTATTTCTGATTCTGATGGATTTTGATTTATTATTTTATCTATGGTGTCATCCATTTTTATAGCTTCATAAATTCCAATGCGTCCCTTGTAACCCAAACCGCTACACTTATCGCAACCCACCGCTTGCCAAATTTTTTCCGTTTGTAAGTTTTCTGGTCTATCTTTTATTTCAGAAATAATAGAATCTATTATTTTTTTCTGCTCTGCCGTTGCGGGGATTTCTTTGGCGCAATATTTACAAAGTTTCCTAAGGAGTCTTTGGGCTAAAACCAAATTAACAGTGGAACTTATAATTTTTGGATTAACGTCTAAATCAATAAGGCGTGGGAAAGCTCCCGCGGCGGAATTAGTGTGCAAAGTAGAAAGCACAAAATGTCCGGTGTTTGCCGACTGAATTGCAATTTCGGCAGTTTCTGCGTCGCGTATTTCACCAACCATAATCACATCGGGGTCTTGGCGCAAGGCGCTTCGCAGTCCCCCGGCAAAAGTGTATTGTTTGTGATCAACCTGCGTTTGCACCGTGCCCTTTAAGTGATATTCAATGGGGTCTTCAATAGTTATTATTTTTATTTCTGGATTATGTATGCGACGTAAAAACGCGTAAAGAGTGGTGGTTTTACCCGACCCGGTAGGACCCGTGGTTAAAAGCATCCCATTTGGTTTTTTTATTTCTTTATCAAGAATTTGGAAAAGTTTTTCTGGAATCCCCAATTCTTCCATAGGAACTTGTATGGATTTTGGGTTTAGTATGCGCATTACAACAGATTCGCTATAAGCGCCCGGCAAAAGGGAGGTGCGTATTTCAATTTCTTCGTTGGTTACTTTTATAGAAAAACGTCCATCTTGGGGAAGATTTTTGACATTAAGTTTTAAACGAGAAAGAAGTTTAATTCGCGAAAGCAAAAGTTGAAAAGTTTCTTTATCGAATCTTAGGATGTCCGTTAATACCCCATCAAGTCTGTAACGAAGACGCGTATCAGTTTCTTCTGGCTCCACGTGCACATCTGACGCGCCGAGCGCGAGTGCGCCAGAGAGAACAATTTCTAAAATACGAGAAATTCTATAACTTTTATTTTGGTGTAATACCCCTTCAATAAGTTTCACAACATCATTTAAGGTATGAACTTTAGAAAGAAAGACTTCTATTTCTTCATTTGATATGTCTAACACACCGGCTTTTGTTTCGGAGGCAAAAGAAATTTCTTTATAGCGTCCCCAGGCTCTTTCAAGAGAGGCCTTAGAAACCATGTAAATTTCTAATTCATATCCCTTTCGTTTCAAATCGTCCAAAGCGCTTTTGGCGGAGTCATTTTCAGGGGAGAGAACAGCTACTTTTAGTTTTCTATTGGTAATTTCAAAAATAGCTATTTTGGCGCGGCGGGACTCATCTTCCGGTAATAATCTCAAAGCATCAGTCTCTATTGAAATACGAGAAAGATCCAAGTATTCCACCCCATACTTTTGGGAGAGTATTATTGCTAAATCCTCCTCCTCTTTTTTCAGAAGATCACTAACTTTTTTATGAGATTTATCTTCATCAAAGCTGATCATTTATTCGTAATGATATCACAAAGCTCTAGGAAAACGGCTCAAAAAACGGCTAAGACAAGCCGTTTTCGGGGGAAGAGAATATCTTGACTTTTGTATTTTTATGGTGTATAATTGTGGGTAGGTAAGTTTGGGATTAAAACCCCTTCGAAATTCAACAATTCTGCCACAATGGCAGGGAAAGGAATTACCATGATTCGCATCCTTCTGGCCACTTTCGTGGTGGCGCTGCTACAAGGCTGTGCTGGAATGGGAGGGCTTAACGCCCCTGACTCCGGCACATACGGCTATTTCCAGAGTGACTTCTCAATAAGTGAGCCGAGTTGCCAAGCCGTTCGTGTCCAAAGTGGTTTTTGGGCCGCAACGGAATGCCAACGCGCTTACAACCAACGTGTGATGTCCAACCGCCAAGCCTTAGCCGCGGATCAGCGCTCACAGGCATATCAGTGGGCAGAACTTTGCGCTGAACACGCGTGGGTTGGTCCCAACGGGTTTGTAATTTACCCGTCGCAATATTGTGTGCCACGCAACCCGTATGAGAGCCAGCTTCGCGATTATGCCCAAAATCTTGGGCGTGATCGTGCTTTCCAAAAAGCGCAGATGGACAGAGATCTTCGGGATCAGGCGGCGCGACGCACGGGGGACGCTTATGTCCGCTGAAAGCGGACAGAAGCGGGGTCGGATGGGAGAAATTCCTCCGGCCTTTTTGTTTTTCTTAATTAGAGGTAATATCGCAAAATGGTACTAAAAATAGAAAGTTTAAAAGAGTTAAAAAATTTCTCTAAGAAATTTCTTAAAGAATTAAATCCAGTAAAAACTGGCGCCACTATTTTAGCGCTTCAGGGAAATTTAGGAAGCGGTAAAACTGCTTTTGTAAAAGTTTTGGGAAAGAATCTTGGTATTAAAAAAACCATAATTAGTCCCACTTTCATTATTATGAAACTGTACGATATATCGTACAAAAATTTTAAAAAACTGATTCATGTTGATGCGTACAGATTGGAAAAAGAAAAAGAGTTGGAAGTTTTGGGTTGGCAGGAAATTTTGAAAAACCCAGAGAATTTAATTGCTATTGAATGGCCAGAAAATGTTTCAAAAGTTATTCCCCAAAGTGCCAAAAAACTTAAATTTAAATTTGTTGATGAAAAGACACGAAGTGTAAAGTCCGAGATATGAGTTACGAGATATGAGTTATGATAAAGGCATAAGAAGGTGAACAATTTTTAATATCGTAACTCCTAACTCATAACTCAAAATTTCAGTGTATGGCAAAAATCTCAAAAAAAGAAAAAGCTGAAAGTAGCGCCAAAGCCAAGCGTTTGGTTCTCCTTGACTCTCACGCTATTTTGCACCGTGCCTTTCACGCGCTTCCAGATTTTTCTACAGGGAAAGGTGAGCCAACAGGAGCCCTTTATGGACTTTCAGCCATGCTCATTAAAATAATCAATGATTTAAAGCCAGATTATGTTGCCGCTTGTTTTGATTTAGCGGGGCCAACCTTTAGACACGACGCTTATGAAGGATACAAGGCGAAGCGCATAAAAACTGATGACAATTTAATTACGCAAATAAATAGAAGCCGAGATATTTTCAAAGCGTTCAGTATTCCAATTTATGAATACGCTGGTTTTGAAGCCGACGATATGCTCGGGACAATTGTAGAGCAAGTATCCGCCAAAGGCGGATTCGCCTCTGGCGGAAAAGAAATAGATGTAATTATTGCTTCAGGGGACATGGACACTATGCAATTAATTAATGATAAAAAAGTAAGGGTTTACACTCTCAAAAAAGGAATAAATGACACTATAATTTATGATGAAAAAGCCGTAATAGAAAGGTTTGGTTTTCCACCCAAACTTTTGCCGGACTACAAAGGGCTTCGTGGAGACCCGTCGGATAATATTATTGGTATTGCTGGAATTGGAGAAAAAACAGCCACGGATTTGATTGTTAATTTTGGCACAATTGAAAATATTTATAAAAAGTTAAAAAAAGATAAAGAAGCATTTGTTAAAGTTGGTATTAAAGAAAGAATAATAAAGTTGCTTGAAGAGGGGGAAGAAGAGGCGGAGTTTAGCAAGGAATTGGCCACCATTAGAAAAGACGCGCCCATTGAGTATAAAATTCCAAACGAAGAGTGGACCAAGCAATTTAAAATTGAAGAAGCACTGTCTTTGTTTTCTGACTTGGAGTTTAGGGCCCTGTCTCGGCGCATAAAGGAGGTTTTTGGAAAAAATGTCCCGGCACCCGAAGAGACGCCTGAAGGGATCGGGACCTCCACCTCTGAAAGTATTCAGAGCGTCGGGGAGAGTGACATAAAGGAAGTTGGCCTTGCTCTTTGGGTTATTAATTCTAATTACACTAATCCGACACAGGACGACATTTATCATTACGCTAAAACAAATGAATTTGAAAAAGCCAAAAGTATTATTTTTGCCGAAATAAAAAAGCAAAAGCTGGATTTTATTTACGAAAAAATAGAAAAACCGCTTATTCCCATTTTGAAAAAAATGCACGAAAGAGGCATTCAGGTTGATACTAAATATTTAAAAGAACTTTCTAAGGAATATACTATTGAATTGCAAAAGTTTGAGAAAGTTATATATCGTCATGCTGGTTTTGAATTTAATATAAATTCTCCGAAACAACTTGGTGAAGCGCTTTTTGAAAAAATGGGATTGGGTTTAAAAAATCAAAAGAAAACTTCAACTGGGCAAAAATCCACGCGCGAGTCCGAGCTTGAAAAAATGAAGGAATTGCATCCAATAATTGCCGAGATTCTTTCTTACCGAGAATTACAAAAACTCCTTTCAACTTACATAGACAATATTCCAGAGATGGTTGGCGTTGACGGTCGTTTGCATTGCGATTTCATTCCGACCGGCTCTACCACAGGACGCTTTTCTTCGGCAAATCCCAATATGCAAAATATCCCAATAAAAACAGAGCTAGGAAGGAGAATCAGAAGCGCTTTTATTGCCGAAAGAGGATTTCTCTTGGCATCCTTTGACTATTCACAAATTGAACTTAAAGTTGCCGCTTTTCTTTCGGGGGACGAAAAATTGATTGAAATTTTTTCCTCCGAAGGCGGATCCGCCTCTGGCGGAAAAAGGGCAGATATTCATACATCGGTCGCAGCCCAGGTTTTTGGTGTGCCAGAGGAATTGGTGGACAAAGAAATGCGTCGCCAAGCTAAAGTGATAAACTTCGGAATTCTTTATGGAATGGGAGTGAATGCTTTAAAACAAAATCTAGGAACAAATAGAGCGGACGCCCAGAAATTCTATAATGATTATTTCAAAAATTTTTCAGGTATTGCCAATTATTTAAACAAAGTGAAAGCGGAGGCCTTTAGAAAAGGTTATACGGAAACATTTTTTGGCCGCCGCCGCTATTTTGAGGGAATTAAATCACCCCTTCCCTTTATTCGTGCGGCGGCGGAGCGTATGGCTATAAATGCGCCAATTCAAGGGACGCAAGCGGATATTATAAAAATTGCTATGAGTAGAATTGAAGAAATGATTAAAAAAGAAGGATTGGAAAAAGAGGTTTTTCCGCTTCTACAAATTCACGACGAACTTATTTATGAAATAAAAGAGGATTTAATTGAGAGTATTGCTCCCAAAATTCAGAAAATTATGGAAGATGTAATTTTACCCAAAGAAATTTATGGAATTAGGCTTAACGCCAGCTTCTCAAAAGGTAAAAATTGGGGGGAGATGTATTAGTTGTTGTAATTACTGGAATAAGTGATAATAGAAAAAATATTTATGAAACAAAATGATTTTGCTGAAAGTATGCTTAAAGGGCGTATGGCGGAAACTCTTTTTGAGGGATTAATGAAAGATTCAGGAAATAAAGTATATAGATTCGGCTATGAAGCAATTACTCAAAATCTTGTTCAGCTCGGAGAAAGTTTTGATAAATATGGGGAAGTAAGTGAAAAAATAAGAGCTATTCCGGACTTTATAGTCATTGATAAAAAGGGAAAACCACAATTTGTTGAGGTAAAATTTAGATGGGAACCAAACGAACCACTTTACGATCAAAGTGTCGGTATTCTTAATCGCGTTGCGAAGTATTGGAACGCCCCCGTTGTTTTTATGAATTGTTGGGAACAACCATTTTTTCGAGTCAGTGTTCCTCCATATTTTGATAAAAATAAAAGATTAATATATAAACCAATAACATCAATTTCTGAATGGAGTATTGAGCAGAAGATTTACAACAAATATGAAAATTTGATCCACAAGTACTTAACCCCAACACTAGTTCCTCCCAAAAAATAAAACATGCTCTACATTTTCTATGGAAACGATAGGTTGAGAGCTTTAAAAGCAACTGAGGCAGTTTTAGAAAAATCTAATTCCAGTAAAAGAATTTCCTTTGATGAAAGTTTGGAAAATCCAATAGAGCTTTTATCATTAGCTACGATTAATGATTTATTTGCCGAAAAAACTTTTATTAAATGTGATGGAGTTTTGGAAAGTGCTTATAAAGAAGAAGTACTTAAATACACAGAATCATTTCAAGAATCTCAAAACACCTTTGTTTTTTTGGAAAATGCTATAAAAGCAGACACGCTTAAGATTTTAAAAAAGCATTCGGAAAAAGTAGAAGAATTTAAAATAATTGATAAGAAGAAAGAAAAATTTAATATTTTTGAAGTTAGCGATGCCTTTGGTTTGCGCGATAAGAAAACTCTCTGGGTTTTATATACCAAAGCATTGGATGCTGGAAAAAGCGGAGAAGAAATTGTCGGCACTATCTTTTGGCAATTAAAATCAATGCTGCTCGTTTCAAAGGGCGATGCTTCAGGACTTAGTCCATTTGTGGCAAATAAGGCCAAACAATTTTTGAAAAATTACAAGAGCGAGGAAATAGAAAAAATGTCCTTTGATCTCTTAAAACGTTATCACGAATCTCGTCGCGGGCGTTATGATTTAGAAACCACCCTAGAAAGATTTATTCTTTCGGTTTAGAAAACAATACCCCGCGCGAAGCGCGGGGCTTTGAAGCATGGTGCAGTTAAGAGATGTCCCCTCCAGGTCTAGCTTAGGTTTTCGTGAGTGCCCCCTGAAGCTTTTGGATTGCTCCAGCCCGTATGGGCTCGGGCACATCCTCGAGAAGGCGAGCTAGTTCGGAGACGTGTTTGTCTACCTCACTGTTCAACCTGGACGCTTCTCTCGTTATCCTTTCGGTGATGTGCCCAGGAAGATCCTCAGCATTTTCCCATAGATCGATCGATGCGATAGTTCCGTTGCCGAACCCAGAGGCTCCCCGACCGAGCACCACTTTTTCGGCGAGATGCATGTTCGAGACATAACCCACAATTGATCTGTCGCGACCGTCTACACCGCAGTCCCAGCACTGAAAAATCGGTTTCATCAAAGACTCCTACGTTTACGAGAAAAGACTCGCTCTGAAAGCTAGGTTACTCTTGCAAAAGAGAAAGTCAATTATTAATACTAATTCCGGCTATTAAGCCAGAGTTTTTCGTAGAAGTAAGTTACTACCGCTCCAAATGAGATTAGCCAAATGAGAGCAAGTATTAACCAGCCCAAAATCGGAATAAAGCAAAGGAGAGAAAGGACTAGAGCGCCAATGGTTATTGTCTTCCAAGAGAGGTGAAGTGCCTCATCTCTTTTTACCCACTTTGCAATTAAAGATCCTGCTACAAGCGCAGTCGAGGCCTTGGATAGAATTATCAATAGGGCAAACACAGCAAGGACACCCCAACCTATAAACCAGCCCAAAATTGTTGCAAGAAGTATAATTCCCGCAATTGGCATAACGATTGCCGTTATAAAACCGCGAAGCATTGATTGGCCGGTTTTTGTGAGAGAATTTGTTGTTACTTCATTTGCAAACTTTGGCATAAAGAAGAAAAGAAAAAGTGCGCCTATAAGCATCATTAGAAATGAAGTGGTGGCAAAACCGGCAATAAGAGCTCCAACCCAAGAGGCAGAATTCTTGTTTTCTTTTACGCCTCTGCCAGCTTTTTCTTCAAAGGTTACTTTGCCAGTAACTACTCCTGTAGGAATTTCCACTTCTTTTTTAGATTTATAATTTAAATTACCTTTTATTTTTGCGTCTGGTCCGAAAGAAAGTTTTTCATCCGCTTTTACAGAAACATCTCCGTTTATTGTGCCGTTTATAACAATTTCTCCACCTATTATGCGGGCTGTTTTTGCGGCAATTCCATCAAAAGTAACTATGCCGCCCGCTATAATCAGATCTCCGCCAATATTTGTTTTTGAAGAAATGGTGACGGTGCCTCCAGCCACCATCAAATCTTTAACAATTAAAGAGTTCACCAAAACATTACTTCCTGCAATACGAGCGTCCCCGCCAACTGCGCCAAGAAGAGAAACTGTGGCTCCTAGAAGCCAAGCGTCATCAGAGATATTTTCTGAAACCAAAACAGTGGCTCCAGCCGCAAGAGCGTCCCCAAAGATTATTTGTTGAATGGAAACGCTTTTTCCAGCCACATAAACATTTTCGCGAATTTCCGTGTCTCTCTTAACCGAAACATTCCCATCTTTTTCGTGCAAAAAGAGAGCGGCGTTTGTCGAAAGGGGGAGAAATAAGCCCAAGACAAGAGAGGTCAAAAGAATCTTTTTCATATGTTTATAGAGTTATACTGCCTTTTAATAATAACATGTCGTCACAAGTTTTTTCTTGCTAGAAAAACTCGCGACCCGACAAGACAATATAGTGCCTAAGCACTTTTTGTCCGCGACCGCCACGCTCCGGCTCGGACAAGTTTTAAACTTTGTCCCACAAACTTTAAAACTTGTCCGCCCGGGAGGAATCGAACCTCCGACCAATTGCTTAAAAGGCAACTGCTCTACCCCTGAGCTACGGGCGGTTAATCAATAGTGTAGCAATTTACAATAGAATTCCCCAAAAGAGAAGGTTTATAAAGGCAAATCAAGCGCAATAGCACCGGCGCCAAAATAGATTAAAGAAAAACAAACGGCGCCAAAGAGAACAAAGAAAAGAATACTTTCTTGTTCGGGGGATTCCTTTATAATTTTCATTGTAATTATAAGCACAGAAAGAACTCCCAAAATAAGGGCGGCAATTTGCGTAAAAAGTCCTATGATTAAAAGAATGCCGCAAACCAGTAAAATAAAACCAAAAATAAAAGAAAAGAATTTTCCAGGCATTAATTTAAACTTGGCAAATACCTCGCTATTGTGATTACGTTCTTTACCCAAAGCGCGACTAGCCAAAACTAAAGTAATTATGCCAATCACAATACGTAACACGGAAATAGTTACAAACCAATAATTGAGTGCATTTTCAAAAACAGAAAATATCATTATGATATTCTAACATAATGATATAGAGCGTAGAACATGGAACATAAAACATGAAAAAGGAGATTTGTTTAATACTGGACAATATTAGAAGTGCAGAAAATGTGGGCTCCATTTTCCGCACCTCGGACGCTGTCGGAGTTTCTAAAATTTTTCTTATTGGCATAACGCCTTGCCCCATAGATAGATTTGGCAGAGAAAGAAAAGACATTGCTAAATCTGCTTTGGGAGCAGAAAAAACAATTGAATGGGAGTATCGCAAAAACGCTGTTCAACTTTTGCGGGAATTAAAGAAAAGAAAATTCTTAATAATTGCACTTGAACAAGATGAGAAAGCCCTGGATTACAAAAAAATATCCGCCAGAGGCGGACCAGCCTATGGCTGGAAAGGGAGGACAGCTTTAATCATTGGCAATGAAGTCACGGGAATTTCCAAAGAAATATTAAAAATGAGTGATTGTGTAGTCGAAATCCCAATGAAGGGCAAAAAAGAATCATTAAATGTTTCCGTTGCGACGGGTGTTGCCCTGTATCGTTTGCTCAAGATATAAACTATTCTGATATTCTGCAGAATAGCAGAATAGTTTTAGCTCGGGTTAATACTCAAAATAGGCGACGGTCTGTTTATTTAAATCCTGAAGCAAAACAATTTCGCGTCTGGTATCCCAAAGGGGTTCATCATAATTTAAATATATCCACCACTGCTTACCGTAAAAATCCCTATCATTCCTGTGTTTTTTCAAACACTCGGAATAATTTATTTTGGTAGTTACATATTGGGCGCAGTCATAGCCAAGGGAAAGCGAAGTTTCAAAATCAAGTGTCGGCACAGTACAAGAAGAAATACTGTCTATATAATCAAAACAAGTGTTTCTGTAAGTTGCTCCTATAAAAGGCAAAATTTCATCGCGCGGCGATGGACAAGAGGGAAGAGATGGATAATGATTGTATTGACCCAAATAGCCAACGCACTTATTTTCCTTGAAAGAATAACCATTTGGCGAACGCCCTGTTATTAAATAAGCTCTGTCGCCTGGAGAAAGATAAATTGTTTCTTCTACATTCAGAACTCCGGTAAATGGCAGTATGGTCGCTTTTCTAATATCTGTTCCTCTGCCGGAAACGGCGCTTTTAATAGTAAAACCAGTGATATTTATTCTTGAGGGAGCATTATTAGAAACCTCAATTTCCAAGTATTCATTTTTAGGGTCGCTACCGCCCAGAGACCCGGCGCGTAAAGATATGTATTCAGAAAGTGGAGAAAGTGTGCCTATAGACTTTTTGTTTTCTACTTGCCGTTTTTCTTCTTGAGTTTGAGGGGTGTTGTTTTCAGAGGAGTTTTGATTATTGTTTCCATAATTTCCGCCCCCACTTGGAGCTCCAGCACCTACCCAAGCCAAAGCAACAATACCTATTATTATTAAGAAAAAACCAAAATCATCCTTTGGGCCTTTGGACGCCATGTGTGTTTATAATATCAACAAATTGCCCAATTGTTGAATTAGGAACAGAGAAGTTTTTGATGTTTAGAACAAAAGTGAGCACTTCGGCCATTTACTATTTTTCGTAAAATTACTCCTTTGCATTGGTGTTTTTGACAGGGCTTACCTGTTTTTCTGTAGGCCATGTGTTTATTTTGGAATTTGCCTTTTTTGCCATCAACATTTCTATAGTCAGAGGTTGAATCTCCCCCAAAGTGAATACCGCCCTTTAGGGCTGGTTTGATTGCCCGAAAAACTTTTTGCAAAAGTTTTTCGGGTAAATTTCGCACTCTCTCTTCTGGATTAACCCCAGAATGAAAAAGAATTTCATCAGAGTAAATATTGCCAATTCCAGAAATCACAGTTTGATCCATCAAAGCTGTTTTTATTTTGGTGTTTTGGCGTTTAAAAATTCGCTCCCTAAAAATTTTATATGTAAAATTTTTAGGGAGGGGTTCGGGTCCCAAGTGCGCAAGGTGAGGGGAATGAAGAAGTTTGTCGGTTTCAATAAGAGCAATTTTCCCAAATTTTCTCGTGTCGCAAAAAACAAGATGTTTTCCATTACTAAGCGTAAAAACAGCATGAATGAAGCGATTAAACGGGTTACGGAGAGCCTCGTTCTTTTCTTTTTCGTGTGGTATCCAAACTTCCTTTTTCTTTTTGTTGGTTGTTGGTTGTAAGTCGTAGGTTTTTTTGTAATACCCAACCATTAAATGACCAGTCATTTTCATATGAATTAAGACCGTTTTATTACCCGAAAGATTTATCAATATATTTTTGGCACGTCTTTTAATAGAAATTACTTTTTTATTTAATATTTCTTTTTTAAATTTAGAAAAGGCAATGGAGTGAAACATTTTTTCGAAGTCCGTCCAAACATCTTTTATCGAAAGCTTGGGTAGGACTTTCTGTAGTCCAGAAACGGTTGTTTGTACCTCGGGTAATTCGGGCATGTATTAAACTTACAATAAGTAACCCACAACTAACAAGTTTTATAAAAAAATATCATTTTTTGATATAATTGAATCCTTGAAAAACACAATTTTGTTTTTTGTCGGTTTGAGCATGCTTCTTTCCATAACGCTTCTCTACGCGGGGAGCGCTAATCGCATATTTTTGTCTTATGGGGAAATCACAGAGATGATGGCCTCATTGTTTTTTGCAAAAGGTATAACGACTGAAGAATTGCAAAATAGATACAATTCGGATAGCGGAGAATCAAAGAGTCTAAAAAAAGTAAAGATTCTCGTGGTGCCAGGACACTTCCCCAATAAAGGAGGAGGGGAGTTCGGTTCTGTCAAAGAAAGAAATATGGCAGTTTCTCTAGGTAAAAATCTGGTTTCTTTTTTGGAAGAAAACGAACGCTTTGAAGTGTTACTGGCAAGAGACGATACAAGATTTATTAAAGAAATTGGTGAATATGTAATAAATAATAAAAAAGAGATTGAAAAATGGATCAGTGAGCACAAAAATGAAATGAACAGTTTGATTGAAAATGGCAAAGTCATTGATATAGATGGTCCGCCCCACAATACTATAAATCAGGAAGACGCCAACGATCTTTATGGAGTTAATAAATGGGCAAATGAAAATGACGTGGCTTTAGTTATAAACATTCATTTTAATGATTATCCGCGTAAAAGCTCCACAACAATTGGCAAATATTATGGATTTACAGTTTATGTTCCGGAAAATCAATACGGGAACGCAGAAAGTTCGGGTGAGGTCGCGGATTATATAGCAAATCGTTTAGGTTTATTTTTGCCGACAAGTAATATGCCAAAGGAAAAAGGGGGAGTGGTGGAAGACCAAGACCTAATTGCTCTTGGCAGGTTTAATACTTCTAAAACCGCCAGCATACTAATTGAGTATGGCTATATTTATGAGCCAATGTTTAGAACAAAAGAAACTAGAGAAGTTGTTTTGAGAGAAATGGCATATCAGACTTATTTAAGTATTGAAGAATTTTTCGGCGTTATTCATGAGGAGGTTTCATTTATTACAAATAAAGAAGATATGAAGATTTTTTCTGGAGCAGATACTCCAACGCCTGAAGCCCTGCGTTTACAGCTTGCTTTAATAGGAAACGGTCTTTATCCGCCAAACGGAAAAACTTTGCAAGATTGTCCCCTAACCGGAATTATCGGCAATTGCACCAAAGAAGCGCTTAGGGATTTTCAAAAAATAGGCGAAATTCCCCAAACAGGCAAATTGAACAAAGAAACTGTCTCTATTTTTAATAAATTAAAGGTTCAAAACGAAGAGGGTGAACAAGCTTTGGCAAATTAGGATTTAAGCATTTTCCTCAACTCTTCTTTAGTGATGGTGGCATCATCCCAAGGGATTTTCTTGCCGTTTTTTTCCATTAAATACGGGTCAGTGCCTTTGCCGGTAATTAAAACAGTTGAGTTTTCCTTTGCGTAAGAAAGTCCGAGAGCAATAGCTTTTCTTCTGTCAATTTCTATTCTCACTTCTTTCTTCTCTATGCCCTTTTTTATTTCCTCAACTATTTTTTGCGGGTCTTCATCATACGGGTCATCGTTGGTGAGAATGATATGGTCGCAGTAGTTTGAAGCTACACGCCCCATTTCTGGTCTTTTCCATTTATCTCTGCCACCCCCTGTTGCGCCAAAAACACAAATTAAAGAAGAAGAGGGCCTCAACCCCAAGGGCGGTCCTTGGGGTTGAGGCCCTTTGGGGTGAAAGATTTCATAAAGTTTTTTCATAGAGTCAGAGGTGTGAGCGTAGTCCACAACGACCCTAAATTTTTGACCCATTTCAATTTTCTGTACTCGGCCAAGGGTTCCTTTAAATTTTGAAATGGCAGATATTATTTTCTCCCCGGGTATTTCAAAGGAAGTGGCAAGAGTAATGGCGGCCAAACAATTTTCCAAATTAAATTTACCGACAAAAGGAGCTTTTACATTTCTATTATTAAAAGTAAAAGAAGTTTCTTCCGTAGAAAGATTATAAGGACTAAAATCTTTAAGCGAAAAAGTAAATTGTTTTGAAATCGATAAATCACGGAAAATTTGTAATTCTCCATCGTCTGCATTAGTGATTAAAATAGGATTTTTCTTAATTCCTGAAAGCATTTCTTTGGCAATTTGAAGTTTTGCCATTTTGTAATTTTCGTATGAACCATGCCTTTCTATGTGTTCTTTAGAAACATTTGTTACAACCAGAGCATCGAGATAGATAAATTTATGGCGTGATTGAAGAGTGGCTTCAGATGTTAATTCCAAAACTACATGAGTACATTTTTCTTTTAAAGCTCTAGAGAGAAATTTTTGCAGGAAAAATCTCCCCGGAGTGGTCATTTTGAAATAATTTCTCTGACTTTTTTCCCCAATAGTGAATTCCACCGTATTAGCAAGCGCCGTTTTAAATCCCGCTTCTTTAAAAATTCTATAAATTATTTCTGAAGTAGTGCTTTTGCCTTTAGTTCCCGTAACCCCTATCACAATTAATTTTTTAGAAGGAAAGTTATAAAAAACAGCGCCAATTAGGGACAGCAAGTAATGATAGTGTGGTTGTAAAAATTTATACAAAAAACTCGGAATGAATTTTTCTATTGTTCTAAAGATTTGCTCTGTCATTTACCAAGGTTTTTGAGAGCTTCTTTTATAAGCTCCTCGGTGCTTAATTCATTTTTACCAATTTGTTTCAAGGTTTCCCTGACATCTCTTTCAGAGTAGCCCAAAGAAACAAGAGCTAGAATTGCATCCGATGTTTCTTTCATAGAAATATTTTCTTCCTTGGCTATTTCGCCGATTTTATCTTTAAGTTCTAAAATTATTTTTTCGGCAGTTTTTCTGCCTATGCCGGAAACTTTTGTAAGATAAGAAACATCACCCGAACCTATGGCGCTCCTTAAGGTATCAACATGCGCCATATTTAATATGGAAAGAGCCGATTTGGGTCCGATGCCGGGAATTGTGAGCAGTAATTCAAAAAAAGAAAGCTCCTCTTTGCTTTCAAAACCATATAAATCAAGCGCGTTTTCTCTAACTGCCAAATGGGTAAATAGGGAAAGGGATTTTGGATTTTTGGCTATACTTTCATTGCTGGTAAAAACGCGATAACCAACGCCCCCAGTTATTATTACCAAGCTTTTTTCGTCTTTTGAAATTACAGACCCTTCAATGTATCCAATCATCCCTGTAGTGAAAAATGGCATCGCTCTTTAATAAATAGAGCCACACAGCCATTTAACTTTGTTACGTTTTTAATATTCGGCTTCATGATAACGTTTAACATCCCCGTAATCTTTAAATGCCATTTTCTACTACGGGGTCATAAGGCGTATGATACCTTATTTTATTCGGGTTTGCTTTTTGGGGGATATTTATGTAATCTAGCAACTCATGGCAATAACTTCATCAGCAAAAAAGGCAATACGCGTGGCAAAGCGCCGCCGTGTTTTCAATTTGCGCCGAAAAAACACTCTGCGTAATGCTATTAAAGAGATAAAAAGTCTTATAAATTCAGGTAAGAAAAAAGAAGCAGAAATGGCTTTGGCAAAAGCTTATAAAGCACTCGATAAATCTGCCAAGACAAATTTGATAAAAAAAGGGACCGCTTCTCGCAGGAAATCTCGTCTGGCAAAAGCGATAGCGAAATTAAAATAATTTTTTCAGCAAAGCCCCATTAGATGTGTGTTTGTGTACAGATTAGGGCTTTGCTATCGGTTTTTCTTGAGTTACCATTAACAATGTTTGTCATTCTCAATTCTCAATGTCTACACCTATCAAATACACACTTATTTTGCTCCCTGTCGCTATTTTCCTGATCTATTTTTCATTGAAGCAAGATGAGTTAATGGTAAGTGTAAACAAGGATTCTTTGTCTGCCCAAGTATCTAATACAACAACTCAAACTGTATGTAATGACAAAATTGCTGGGGAGCCGTTCAATTTTTCTCGCAACATTATTTTGGGCACGCAGAATTCTGATGTAACTGAATTGCAAAAAATTCTTAATTCTGATCCAACAACGAAAATAGCTTCTTCTGGAGCGGGCTCCCCGGGCAAGGAATCAAATTATTTTGGCGCAAAAACAAAAATTGCTGTTATTAAATTCCAAGAGAAATATCGTTCAGAGACACTTACTCCCGCAGGACTTAGTAAGGGAAGTGGTTTTGTTGGCGTGCTGACTCGAGCGAAACTTAATTCGCTCTCTAAATCTAGAAGTGGAAAGACAGTATGTGTTACTCCCTCTTCTGGAAATACGACAACCACCACCTCCAGCAACGAACCTCTTTACACTGGTGGCCCAGGAATTTTTCTCAAGGAATCAATTAAAACGAGATACGATTCCACAAGATCGTGTACTAGTTATTTGACAGGTAGTGATGATTATGTGCAATGTATAAGTTATGCGTTTAATCCTTCTCTTTACTATAAAATGGGCACCACCCCCGGAGCTTCTGTGACGACGGTAGTTTCAGGAAGTGGAGCAACTTCAAATACACAATCTAGTGGCCAATCAACAACCAATTCCAATACTTCCTCTAATACTACTCCCACTCCTACACCTACACTTACCCCCACCCCACCTCCGCCACCCACCCCACCATCTTCTGGATCTTATGCGTGGTACCCTGCTCTCAACTTAAATCAAATTGAATTTCATGCGGGGGCCGGCGCCTGGGGGCCACAATCACAGATTCAAGCTCCGGAAGCGCCCAATACCACAAGAGACGTAACCGTTACCACTTCTGCAGAACTGAGAAGCAATATGCAGACACCGGGAACACGTATCACGATCGGGGCTGATATCGCACAGACAACAACCGTATTTGGTGATATTACTGACATAGATATTATTATCCCTCCAGGAAGAACGATAGGCAGGTTAACTCTAGGTCAATGGGGTTCCTCGAATCAAATAAATCGTGTCAGAATTCGTGGCACCACGGTGGGGCAATATAGCGGTGGTATTTTAAATGGTCTCTCGACAGTTGTGTCGGTGGGAGACCTTATTATCGATGGCATTGGGATTCGTGACGGAGGAACTTCCGAAGGGATTATTAATATAGGGAGCGTGGCGGGTGCACAGCGCATGGCGGTCGTGAACAATGTCATGCACTCTGCCGGAATGAGTTTCTTAGGGCATTCACGATTTTTTGTTGCTGCCGGTAATAATGTGTATTCGGGGGCTCGACCTCGCTCCGTAAATGGCTATGTAGAGGGGTGGAGTTTCCGTATCTATGGTCAAGCAGCAATTTTCTACCAAAACCGAATAGAGGGAACTCGTTATTCCCGTATTCGTATGCATCCGGAGCCCACGTCTTACTCGCCGCAATATTTGTGGGTAAATTCCAACACGCTGGTTGACCGTCATGAAGCAAGCATTCTTTGGGCAAAGGCTCTCGGCGGAACTTCAACGGGTGATATTAACGCGACATTTGCAGATAATAATCAGATCTATGGCTACACCGTATGCACTACACCAACTTTTAATTTAATAGATTCATCATGGGGTCGTGGTAGTAATAATAATTTCTTTGGTTCATTCACCAGTAGTCACATTCAGGGCGTGACCGCGACCAACTTTACCTTCTCTTCTTGGCAAGAGCCGCCGGCATGGGGAAGACAAGGCGACCCGCGTACCTTGATCCCTCTTTTACCCGTGGACCCAAGTGTGTATAATGCCACTCTCGATACTTCGGCCTATGGCGCCACAGGTTGTGCGGGACCGAACTAAAAAGAGAAACACTTCTTCATAAAAAATCTCGTCTGGCTAAAGCGATAGCGAAATTAAAATAATATAAACTCAAATAAACGCCACGACCCTGTTTGGGGTCGTGGCGTTTATTCTTTTTTTATTGTAAGTTGTTAATTGTTATACTCCCCGTCGTTCAATGGATAGGACATAAGATTGCGGATCTTAAAATGGAGGTTCGATTCCTCCCGGGGGGACAAAAATATAGCAGAGCGGATTTTTGTCCGCCCGAAGAAATAAATTTTTAATTCTGTGGAGGAATCGAAAAGTTTGAGTATGTTTTGCCAAGGCAAAATGCGAAAACTGTACTGCCCATGTAATGGGAGATTTCCTCCCGAGGGGACTAAAAACTTTTAGATTCCAATTCTTTCAGCTATGACATGAATTATTGGTTCTTGGTGGTTTGCTTCCGGAAGCTTCCTCTCCAAATATTCACGTATGGTATCAGGGTGATGCTCTTTTATTGTTATGACTATATAGGGAAGAAAAAATTTTTTGGAAGCAAGAATCAATTTTACATCATCATGTTGATGGTCGATTGAGAAAGATTCCAATTCACTATAAGAATGAGCTTCAGACCCAATTAGAATTTTCCTTTCACTTAGACAATACTCAATCTCTTTTGGTTCTCGCATAGCAAAAAGACCAACTGCTATACCGCCAAGGCCAATTAATATTGCAAGAAGAGTGTTGCCAAAGAAAATAGATAGACCGACTCCTAAAATAGATAAAGTGCCAAGTCCCCAATACCAATCTATTGATTTTTCATGATGTAAATATTCAAAATCTTTCCAGCGAATTTCTTGCATAGCTTTATTTTAACATGAAAATAAAGATACAAACTTGAGTTTTACCACAATGCGGATGGGGTGAGATTCGAACTCACGGTACCTTGCGGTACGCCGCATTTCAAGTGCGGTACGATAGACCACTCTGCCACCCATCCCAGATTTTGAACAATAATAACAATTTACAACTTACAATGAAAATCATTTACTCACAACTATAAAAACTTGTTAACCGTTAGTTATTGGTGGTAAGTTATTTGTATGAGAATACTTGGAATTGATTATGGAAAGAAAAGAGTGGGCATAGCACTAACTGACGAAGAAGGAAAATTTGCTCTGCCTAAAGCTGTTATTTCTGCCGGACCTGATTTAGCAGATGAGATTGAAGAATTGGCTAAAAAATCAAAGGTCAAGAAAATAGTAATTGGAGAGTCGCGTGATTATGGGGGTCGTGAAAATCCTCTTATTGCTGACATTCATATTTTGGAAAGACAACTTAAAGAAAAAGGTTTTGAAGTAATCTTAGAGGAAGAGTATAGTAGTTCAGTTGAGGCCAGTCGCTTTCAGGGAAAAAATGAAAGACATGATGCTTCAGCCGCGGCTATTATTTTACAAAGATTTTTAGAAAAAAATGGATCCCGATAGTGTTATTTTTTTAAAATTACCTTCAATTTTACAAACTCGGCAGAAATTATATTGTTATAGTTAATCTGGTTAACAGTTTAAAACACTATCGGGATGGATAAAATAAGTATAGACGATTTTCATAAAGTGGAAATAAAAATTGGTGAGATAAAATCAGCCGAAAAAATAGAGGGTTCGGACAAACTTTTAAAACTAAGCGTTGATTTTGGTGAAGAAAAACTGCGTCAAGTCCTTTCAGGAATTGCAAAATATGTAACCGCGGAAAGTTTGGTTGGTCTTAAGTGCCCTTTTATTACCAATTTACCAATAAGAGTGTTAATGGGTTTAGAAAGCCAAGCCATGATCATGGCCGCTTCTAGCGATAGTGGTGAATTTACTTTGCTTAAGGCGGACCACAAAATTCCTCCTGGAACGAAAATAAAATAATTCAGTGCTTTTCTGATACAAGTGAGAGAGAAAGTTTGATTTACCCCATTAGAGAATTAGAGAATATTTTTTAAATAATAACAATATTTTTATATATGAGGAAAGTTTCAAGTTTCATGTTTCGTAAGAGTTCTCTAACGGGGTTTACTCACTTTTCACTCGAGCGAATCGCTCATATCTTGATATAATAGGAAAAAGTAACCAAAGCTTTTTCTATGCCTCACTCAAATATAACGCGATCGCAAAAATTCTTTTTTCAGGCTTTCCCGCCAGCCGAATTTTTAATGATGAATTTTGTTGGCATTGATATCTCCGAACATGCTGTAAGATTTGTTGAATTCGTTTCTACCCCCAAGCATTTGAAGTTGGGACGTTTTGGCGAACGGACGCTTCCCGAAGGAACTATTTTGTCCGGGGAAATAAAAGACCCAGGAACATTAAAAACAGCTTTGATTGGACTTCGTCGCGAACACAACCTTTCTTTTGTCAGAGCTTCGCTTCCAGAAGAAAAAGCTTTTTTGTTTAGAAAAGAAATCCCCAACTATATTTCTTCGGAAGAGATAAGAGAAAATATAGCGTTTCAATTGGAAGAATATGTTCCAATTAAAGTAATGGACGCAGAATTTGACTACTCCCTCGCCGAACCTCTTTTTGACAAAGCAACTCCTGGGACCAGAGAAGTCGTGGTTTCAGTTTTCCCCAAATCTACGGTCGAGAGTTATTTGGACGCTTATTTAAGCGCGGGGCTTACCCCGCTTTCTTTCGAAATGGAAGGATCTTCCTTGCAAAGGGCATTAATAGAAAGCGGGGATATGGGCACTTACATGATTGCGGATATGGGTAGATTGCGCACAAGTTTGGCTATAGTAAGTAAGGGAGCGGTGCATTTCACTTCAACCATAGAGGTGGGCGGGGAAGTTATTACGGAAGCAATTGAAAAAAGTTTGTCGGTTTCAAGAGACGAGGCAGAAAAGTTAAAAATAGAAGGAGCTTTTTCTCATCATGGAAAATACAGAGAACTTTTCCCAGCTCTTATAGAATCATCCAGAACGCTTACCGACCAAATCAAAAAACACTATGTTTATTGGCACAATCATCCTGATAAAAAAGATTCTTCGCCACCTGCCATAGAAAAGGTTATTCTTTGTGGAGGAGACGCCAATTTGGAAGGTTTGGCGGAGCACTTGGCGCTTTCTTTAAGAACTTTTGTTGTTGTGGGCAATGTTTGGACAAACGCTTTTTCTACAGATAATTATATTCCGCCTCTTTCTCGTGCCGAATCTCTCTCTTACGCCAGCGCCATAGGACTTGCCCTAAGAGAAATTTAGGAAGAAATATAAAATTATGTACAATCTCCTTCCTGAAGAGCAACAAAAAATTTTACGCGGAGAATATAGACTACGTGTCGCTACTGTCACCATGTTTTTGTTGTCAGGAATTTTTGTCTGCGGATTTTTAAGTTTGGTCCCAGCCATTACCTTGACCTACATAAAACAATCTTCTTTTCAAGAAGAATTAGACCTTATAAAACAGGGCAAAGAAGAAAACGCTGGCAATTCTTACACGAATGTAATACAAGTAATTAATGACCAAGTAAAAATACTTTCTATTGTTGATCAAGAACACGTGCCACACAAGGTTTTTGACAGCATTGTGATAAGTCGCGGGGGGAGCATAAAAATCACAAAATTTACTTACGAAGTAGTGGGAACATCCACCGCGGTGACATTGGAAGGAGCCGCTTCCCGATTAGATCAATTGCTCAAATTTCAAGAAACACTGTTAAAAACCAATTTTTTTTCTAAGGCAGATTTTCCCATTGAACTTTTAGCAAAACCAAAAAATAGTGAAGTTAGATTCACAATGCAATTGAAATAAATATTTATCCCATTAAAAAACATGTCCCAAACTACAAAATACCCTATGACTAAAAGTCGAAATGTAAAATTTAATATGAAACAAAAATTGTGCTCCACCACAATCAGTTTTTAATTCGATGACCAAAGATTTAGCTAAAAAATATTTTTATACATCAATTTTTCTCGTGATTATTTCCCTGTCTCTTTGCATTGTCGGTTATTACTATGTTTTTTCTAATAATTTGAAACTCGCTGTCTTAGAAGCAGAGGTAACGCAAGAAAGAGCTGATGCAGAATCTTTTAAATCTGCAGAAAGCACATTAAGAGCAGTTGCTGAAGGTAAAGAAAGATTGGGAGATCTTTTTTTGGGAAAAACGATTGGGGAAAAAGCAAAATTTATTACTTCCATTGAAGAAATGGCAGAATCAATCCCTGTGCAAATGGAGACGTCTTTAAGTTCTCAACAAGTTCCTAAGGAAAATAGATTTCAATATTTTGTTGTACAAGGAACGGCCAGGGGGGGACTAGATGGCATTTATAAACTCCTACTTTTATTGGAAAATTATCCGAAAGCTCTTGAAGTGCCGAGGATTGAAATAGAAAAAATACCAACCGACCCAAAGCAAAAACAACTTTGGAGAATGTCTTTTGTTGCTCGTACTATAGAATTAAAATAAATTATGCAAAAAATTATAGAAAAAATAAAAATCTTCTTCACTAAAGAAAAACAAAACATTGAAAAACCTGTTTTGTTTAACCCTTATCGCGCTTGGACTATACTTTTCTGTTTTATCTTTGTTATGTTAATTTTATTTTTTGGACTCAATACCTATTTTTTCTTTGGGGTAAAAAATAATACTCTTTTTACTAAAATTGAAGATGTCAAAGTGATTACCCGCAAATATAATCATGACACTTTGGACAAGATTTTGGAGAGTTTTTCAAATAGAAATAAGAATTTTGAGGAGATCAAAAACAACAATTTCAGCATAATTGATCCTTCTAATTAACCAACAACCAACAATTAACAACTTACATTAATTATTTTATAGAATTTGACTCATTAGTTGTTGGTATTCGATTTCTATTGTAGGTTGTTAGTTGTAAGTTGTGAGTTTTTAACCCCCCGTAGTTTAATGGATAAAACAGCGGACTTCTAAGCCGTCGATGGTGGTTCGATTCCTCCCGGGGGGA